>OBRN01000004.1_pt1 | contig 83677 bp, 35 predicted proteins | sample 1475621 | NCBI WGS metagenome assembly OBRN01 (sample SAMEA3360684, study PRJEB22359) | human gut metagenome | biome: ENVO:urban biome; feature: ENVO:human-associated habitat; material: ENVO:feces | place: Bangladesh | collected 2011 | reverse complement strand
AATTAATCAGCAAGTCCTTGCTGAACTCTTGACCGAAGAGACGCTTGAAGCCCCAATCGGTAAAGGGGTTGATGTATCTACCCATAATTTATCGTTTTGATTCTATAAACCTGCTGCAAAGATAAACTTAAATTTTGAAACAAGCAAGAAAATCGGGAGAAAAGTTCCTGAAAAGTATATCGAGGGAGTTTTTTGAAGAAATGAAACATAAAACTGGGTTCCAGGCATAAGCTAAAGTCCTGTCTTTAACTTTGTCAAGAAATAACAAAACTTCTTTTGGGTAAAGATGGACTTCAGTTCCTTGATTTTGCAGAAATCCATGCCCCTTACGGTTCTTACGGTTCTGACAGTTCTGACAGTTCAAAACTAGGGGGTATGTGGATAACGGGAAGAAAGAAAATAGTAATTAATATATTTTAATATATATAATTATATATATTAGTTTTCATACTCCACTTTTTTAGGGTGTCAGTTCTGAACTGTAAGAACTGTAAGAACTGTAAGAACTGTAAGATTTCGAAGAGAATTGTAGGGGGTACAAGAATCGGGAGAAATCGCATGAGAGAGGGATCTTCTTCCGAGATAAACTATGTTTTCCGTCAAGAAAAACTATGTTTCTTCCGCCGCAAAAATATGAGTTAGTTTTATTAACCAAATTCTGAATCAAAGCTTGCTGAAAATCGGGGCTTATCGCCACCCGAAATTTGGTGGTATCAGAAGAAAGCCTGTATCTTTGCACTGCGTAATAAGAAAGGCTGCACTCGGCATAGCTCAAGCAAGCTTGGCTCTGCGCTCATTTGCACTTTCTTTGCACCGTCATTCAGAAGAAAGGCGCCTGATGACCGGTTAAGGGAGCCATAGGATTCTTTCGGGGATTCTGCCGATGACAAAGAGAACAATAATCATTAATCACTAATCATTAATCATTAATCACTAAATTGCCTATGATGAAAAAGGAAACTTGGAAAACTGTTATTCAGATTTTAATCTCGATTCTAACTGCCGTAGCCACTTCGCTCGGAGTTACGAGCTGCATGAGCTAAAAAGCAAATTGTAAATAACAAAAAGAGAGGGTGTGTCATAAGTCCATGACACACCCTCTTTTTTTGTTTATAATCGAATCTTATCGACGAGATACACGAACCTTCACGGTATCATGACCTACCTTCACAATGTATGTGCCGGTTGTCAATGATGACAATGAAATGTTCTGAACATAATCGTCGGTTACAACACTATTTACTACCAACTTACCATCAGCAGCATAAACAGCTACCTTGTCGCCTGTATGAGCACCCACGATACGCAATGTGCTGCCGGCAACTGTAACCTTCAACTTATCGGCTGTTACACCATCGATGCCAGTAACAACAAGAGTTACCTTGTTAGAATACTGCTCACCCGTAACAGAATAAGAGGCTGCTACCTGATACTCAAGATAGTTACCAACTACGGCTGACTTATCTGTGTATGAATTACCAGAAATGAGTCTGCGATTCAGCTTGTCACCATTCAGATAAACATTGTAACCCAAGAAAGCATTCTTCTGAGAAGTTGCGCCCTGAGCCACATGAGCCACCTTCAAAGGTGCAGCTGATACATTTGCCTTTGGCTTGAATGCGAGTGCCAAAGCACCCTGCTTTCTAGCCTTGGCTGAGTTGTCAGGTGCGTATGGACTCAAACCGATGGAAATGTTCCAGTTGGCATCGATATCAGCACCTGAATCCGCCATCGTACTCCATGAGATACCATCAGAAGAATAAAGGTCGCCACGACCACTGCGAGCAGGGCCCTTATCGTAACCCAGAGGCACTGTAATCTGGTTGTGCTCTACATATACTGCCACACGGAGACTCTTGGTAGGGTCGATTGGGAGTGGCTCGTCCAAATGAATGGTATTGAAGGCATACTCCTTCAGGCTTGGAACAAACTGCTGGCGAACCAACGTGTTGTTCTGATATACCAATACATAGAGAGCATCAGGAATCTGATTGATGTAAACCTCTACATCGCTCAATGCCAGATGACCGTATTCCTTCAAATCCTCAGCAAACCAGTTGACACCTGCGAAGAAGGCACCACCGTTAGGCTGACCGGCTGCATCGTAGCAGTTGCCATTGTGCCAACGCAAGTAGATAGGCTCACCCAGGGCAGGAGTCTGCCAGGTCAGGTTTCTGGTACCACCATTGTTCTCTACACGCAGAGAGGTTGGAGCCAGACTACCATTGTCATAATAGAGATCGAGACTTACTGCATCACTCAACTCACTCTCGGCAGAGTTCTTGGTAACCAGCTTCACCTGATAATCATAATGACCAATCAAAAGGTTGTGATCTACGTAAGAGATGCCCTGTACCGGAGAAGCAGTAATCTTCTCGCCGTTGCGATAGATATCGAATCCGTAGCAGTCGGTCTGAGGTGCCTCCTTGTAGAAGCTTACACCGTCGATATACTGGTCTGGATTACCCGCAGCCTTAGCCAAGCCGATGTACTCTGTACCCTCAGGCAACTCGCACATCACATCCTGCCACTGCTCTGTGGTTGTCACAGTCTGCAGACGGATGAAGTTGTCACGGTGAGTACCACCTACTGAATAATAGATATCGAATGTACCATTACCCTTATGGTCATCAGCATTTCTTGCTGCAAGACGAACATACTTCATATTCTCTGCCTTTACAACACCGAAAGCCTCAGCCTTCTGACCGGCAACAATCGACTTGCTGCCATCGAATGAGTAGTCGGAACTTACCGTCCAGTTTGACTTGTAGCTCTCGCCCTCAGCACCGAATACCTCTGTACCATCTACAGAAGACTCGAATGAGTTCACGGAAGCTGCAGCCTTGTACATATCAGGATCCTTGAACGAGAGGAGCACGTTGTAACCGTATGTTGACTGCACTGCCTGTACATTCTCAGGAACCTTAGCCTCACCAGAAGCCACGATAGTAGCTGTGGCAACAGCCGACTTAGCCGAAGTAGTACCATCAATATAAACGGTCTCTACGCTGTAGTCGTAATTACCCTCCTGGTTCACGGTTTCCTGATAGAAACGACGAGTAAGAGGTTCGCCATTCAGTTTTTCGCCATTGCGATATACATTGTAACCTGCCACAGTGTTCAAGCCGCCCATATCCAGAACGACGAACTTGGTAGCAGCACCCTGACGCTGCAGAGCGAGCAACATATAAGTGATGCCCTCAGGAGATACGAACGAAGACATACCACCTGCCTTGTAAGAAGAGATGTTATCAATCTCAAGATACTTGCCCATATCGAGCGAGCCTACACGCTCACCGCTTGCCATATCATAGATGCCGATGGTATAGGCATTCGCCTCATTACCCTGCTCGAAAGCATAGAGCTTGCCATCGTAGTAAGCTGTGCCGGAAGCACCCTTCAGGACAGGACCTGTAGCCAACTTGCTGCCATCCTTAGCCATGTAGATGCTGGTCCCCCAGTCACCAACCTCGAAGCCGCCCTTGCCGCCATCCAGTGTTGGGATGTAAGCCAAGTGGCGTGAGTACTCAGAGATATCGATGCTCTTCATCAACTTCATGGTAACAGGATTGATGACATGCACCTTGGTGCTGTAGTCGCCTGCATAGAGATACTGACCGTCGTAAGCCAGGTTACGGATGCCGTCGATATCGCTTACCACGCAGCTCTTCACCTTCTTGCCATCCATAGAGAATACATCGATTCTACCATCCTCGTTATAGATAGAGGTATAGATGTACTTGCCGTCGGTAGCCACAGCCATAGAAGACTTCGCACCGTCGAATTCTCTTACGAACTCAGGCATAGCTGCATCGGTTGTAACAGGACGCTTAGCCAAATCTGCAGGGATTGACATCTCTGAAACGGTAGGAGCATCCCAACGGAGTGAGATGTCGCGGTTGCGGGTTACAGTGGCATCCAGGTGATGAGGAGCCGTCTGGTTCTCGATGGCATAAGCCTCAACAGAAGTCTTGCCGCCAAGCTCTGATTCACCGCCATCAGCATATACAGAAGTTACCTGATAGCTGTAGGTACCTGCATTAGAGATGACATCATCGAATGACTGACCAGCTACAGGAGTGCTGTTCACCTTCACGCCATCACGATAGATGTTATAACCCACAGGGGTTGCCTCGGTATCGTTGCTATTAGGAGCCACGTTTACACGGATGTTCAAGTTACCGTTAATAGCAGACTCAGCTGCAGTAAACCAGTTCTTGCCATCCACAGAGAGCAGGTTACCCTTGCCATTCACAGCCTTGCTGTCGTCGAGACTCAGAGGATGTACATCCGCATCGTTCATGATCTGGAATGCGAAGATATAAGAATGTCCTGGCTTCAGGATAATATCCTTCTCCAATGGAATATCGGTGAATGAACCGTCATACTTGATTTCGCCTCTATATTTCTTGCTGTAGATAATCTTACCATCCTCATAGATACGAGGTGCAAGATAGGTAACTGTGTTAACCAACTGGATGGAAACAGAAGAAACCTTCTTGTTGCGGTAAGGAATATAATCCTCAGCATCCCACTTGGCACCTGCGAAGAAGTAACCGCCTGAAGCCAGACCCAGCTCATCCTCGTGCTTGCCGGTAGCCCAACTCATGGTATCACGATGGGCAGCCTCTAACAATGGAGAATCCCAGTTCAGGTGAACATTCTTGTTGTTCTTGATGCTTGAAGTGAGGTTGAGAGGAGCATAATACTGAGCGCCCTCGTTGACGAAGGCTACTACAGAATCGCTCTTTGCCGACTCCTTGCCATTATAGACCGCTGTCACCTGATAAGAATACTTGCCGTAAACCAGCTTGGTATCCGTGAACTGCATCTCCTTCACTGGAGCAGCATTCACCTTCACGTGGTTGCGATATACATTATATCCATCTGCCACGGCAGCACCATTACCCTTAGCCCATGTAAGGACGGTAGAAGCTGCCTTAGGCGCAGCCTTCAAGCTCAACGGACGTGGAGTAGAAGACTCAGATGTAGCATTCAGCTTGAAGCTGATGTTCTGTGCTTCCAACTCTGGGTTGGTGAACAGAGTAGCTGTTGTAGCATAGCTGTCACCCTTCTTTGCCTCCAAGGCATCGAGACCTACGTTGATTACCTGCTCAGCACCCGGCTCCAGCGTACCATGCTTAGGAGAGAGGTTGAGCCACTTATTGGTCTCTGCCAGGGTATAGCTGAATACCAGGTTAGGACTCTGGTTGAGAGTTCCCATCAAAACCAGCTTGCCTGGAACTACATCCATAGAAGAGAACAGACCGCAGACGTAGTTCTGACCAGTGGTCTGACCACCCAATACATAACCAGGAACATCGGTCAATACGTGCTTCACATCGGTCAGGGTACCCTTGGCGATGTCATACTGACGGAGCTGCAGCTTATCAAACTTATCTGAAGACTCGGCAGTCATATCAGACAACCAGAGGTATGGACCTCCAGGAGTTACGTCATCGTAGGCTGAACCATAGACAGCGATGTTGCCATCAGTAGTCAAGGCAGCCATCTTACGGATGAACTTACCCTTGCGGTCAACCAATCCGATGGTCGTAAAGGTACCAATCCAGAAGCCGTCGTAGGCTGGATCGTAGGTACAGTGGGTAATCTTCAGGTCGGAAACACCACCCACGGTGATGATATCCACGATACGGCGGTTGTCGAAATCGAGCTTGAAGATACGGTTAGACCAGTCGCTGCCATAGAAGTAGCGGCCGTCGAAGGTAATGTCGTAGAGCTTGTAATACATCTCAGGAATAGAGAACTGCTCGATGAACTTACCGTTCTTGTCGTACTTCCAGAACTTACCCAACTCGATGGAAGAGGTGGTATAGTAATACTCACCATCGAAGGCGATAGACTTCTGCAAGTCGCCGGAGGTGTTCCATGATGGCATGGTCTCCCAACGGTGAGAGATGTCGCCAGTGCCCTTGTTGGTATTCTCCTTGAGATACCAGGTCAAAGGACCATTACCCTCGTTCTTGATGGTAAAGTTCTTGGTGATGTTAGCCTCAGCCTCCAGGTCTGCACTCACGGTGTTGGCAGAAAGCGCTACCTTTGGAGCCTCCAGATTGGCTGTGAAGTTGTTGGTACCATCGGCCTTGACGGTCCATGTACCCTTATACTCGTTGTAGCCCTCACGGATGATACTTACGGTATAAGTACCCACCTCTATCTGGTCGAGCTTGAGCACACCATTCTTATCGGTAGTCTCGCTGATCACAGCGCCGTTATCGCCAGTCAGGGTAACAGGGCATCTTGAGATGGTGCCAGATGGAGTTTTGACACTCAACTGTCCCTTTGCCCAAACCGGGTTCCATACCTTCACGTCATCTACGTACCAATAGTTAATCCACTTGGCATCGTCGCCATGCGCACGGAAACGGATCTTGAACAGGTTATTGCTCAGATATTCACCGATAGGATAGGTATAAGTTGTCCAGTCGAAGCCACCAGAGTAGTTGTCAAATACATCGAGACCTTCCCAAGTTTTTCCGCCATCGCAGCTAAACTCTACCTCCATGTAGTCAACATTGGTCTGCTCGCTGTTGCGGAGACGCAGATTGAAGCGCAGATAGGTATTGTCCTTGTTTGGAGTATTCAGCTCGCGGCTCTCCAGTGCCTGGTTGTAATTGGTCAAAGCCGACCAGCTGTAGGTAGCGGATGGGTCAACCAATCCATACTCGTAGTAGTCGATAGACCACTTGCTCTCCTTGTTGTTGTCGAGGTTCACGGTAGTCCACTTGTCGGCATGGAGCGTCCAGTCGTCGAAGTCGTCCTCGAAAGGCAACAGGCGGATATCCGGAACGGTGACCTTCAGAGGTTCACTCTGGGCAGATTCCTGACCATTCTGATGAACGGCAGTCACCGTATAGATATAGTCTGCATAGTCTGGCACATTATCAGTGAAGCGTGCAGAATCCATAGGAGCCTCGTTCACCTTCTTGCCGTCACGATAAACGTTGAATCCCACCACAGGGTTGGCAGCAGCCAGCTGTTTCTTGCTCCGGGTAGGGCGAATCTTGTTGGTTCCCACGAAGATGTCGTCGAGCATCATCATGAATCCACCCTCAGAAACACAGTTGATGGTTACATACTTTGCCTCCTTAGGAATGTTATACTTCACGAGTGTCCAAGCCGCAGGCAGTTCCACGTATGGGCCTTCGTTCACATACTTGAAGTCGGAAGGACGCTTGCCGGTGGTAGAATAACCTACGCGAACACGCTCAGCGGCAAAGTTGTTGCCCTCGATTTTGTAACTGCGAGCCATGAAGCTAAACTGGAAGTCCTGGTCGAAGTTCAACTCTGGCGAGATGATGTAGTCGTTGTTCTTATCGTCGATAGAACTGAAATCCACCAGCATTTTCTTGCCAGAATAAGGCTGGAAATTTGGATTCTCGTTCACCGCAGGAGAGGTTTCCCAAGGGTTCATGACCACGAAGGCCATCTTCTGACCCTGAGTTGGGAAGGCACAAGCCTGCCAGGTATAGGTATTGTTATTATCGGCGTCGATATACGACCAGCCCACGTTACCGGCTGAATTGATGGCGAAGTCCTGATGATTCTCGAAATCATCGAAGTAGCCATCGGTCTTTTCTGGTGAAATCCAGCTCAACTTCACCGTCTTGTCGCTCACACCCATCAGTTGGAGTCCGTAAGGCACGCCTTCGGCATTGCCTTCCACCTTCATCTTGGTATAGCGAACGACAGGTGCCTTGCGAGACTGAGCCACGAAATTCTCCGATGGCTTCACCTTTTCGCCTTCACCCTTCTTTCCATCAGTCAGCGCATCCACCGAAGCCCATACAGCTCCGCAGGTCATTGCCGCCAACAAGATGGCAGAATATTTATAATGTTTCATAAATGTTCTATTTGATGCTATTAGCTATTGTTTATTACTTGATGATAATCTTGCTGCGATGGGTCTTGCCCTCGCCGCTTACGCTGATGATAGCCATGCCGGTGCCTGCAGGAACCTGGAAGTTCAGACTACCAGAGCGGGCCTCAGCAGTATAGAGCTGAACGCCGGCAGCAGATGTACAGGTCACGGTGTAGCCTGCCTTGATGCCATCTACCTGGATATTGCCACCGTTCACACTGATGCCGATGCCGGTACCCTCGATGACATCGTGGATGCCTGTAGAGGTATTTGCCTGGTAGTAAACAGGTGCAGACTCATCGTAGTAAAGGTTGCCCTTACCTGAAGCTACCCAAACACGGTACTTGCCCTCATCATACTCGCCGTCTTCCTTGTTGGTAATAGGAATCACGTTGGTTGGCACAGAACCGGCTGCCAAGTCCTCATAAACCTTACCGTCGTTGTAGGTAAGTGTGAGATACTTGATACGGCCATTTCTACCGCCATTCTTGAACTTGAAGCGCAGCTGTCTGTACTTCTTGTTCTCCAGATAGGTAGAGTAATCCTCTTCCTGACCTTCTGAATCATACTCCTTCAGGGTAATCTTGGAACCCACGGCATTCCATGTCTTGCCATCCTCAGTACCCTCGATGCTCAACTCAGAAGAACCGAGCGGACCAGATGCTGTAACGATGAACTTGCAGTCCTTGATACCTTCAGGACAATCCTTCAGGGTAACGGAACCATTGCTGCGGAACTGGATAGAACCTGTGCCCAGAACTACATCACCCTCTACATTCTGATAGAAATCCATTGGGGTGAACACGGTCTGCGAGTTGGTCTTATTGGTCTCTCTACTCAGGCAGAGATAGTAGTTATCAGCACCTTCCACAGGGCTCCATGATGCAGTAAGCACGCTCTCGCCGGTTCTCTCCAGCTTCACGTCCTTAGGCGTATCGAGCTTCTGGGTTACCATCACGTTCCACAACCAGAGGTCGTTCTGCATTCTCTCTGAGCAGACACGGAAGGCTACATAGATATCCTTTCCGGCAAACTGGCTCAAATCTACCTCCTCAGCATGCTGCTGGCTGAAGTAATCGGCAAAAGAGAAACGCTTCACGAGATGGAAATCATTCAGATCGTTGGTCTTGGTAGAAACCAATACCTCCAGGTCTTCCACGCCCTTCTCATCTGACACACCACGGGTGAAGAACAGCACGCCCTTCTCTGGCACGTGGAAGCGGCGGCGGCTGATGAGATAATCATCTGCATCGTTCCAATAGTTCAGAGAATAGTGAACGGCACGGGCACCCTCATCCTGATACCAGGTGGTACCATCGCCATTGTTGTCAACAATCTGCCATCCGTCAGGGTTGCCATCATTCCAATTCAGGAAGTCACCATAGAATGGAGTATCCAGGGTTACGTTGGCGTATGCCCACTCGGTGGTGAATGGAACCGGTGAACCATATACCATGCTGCCATCGCTCATCTTCATGTAGGAACGTACGCTGTAGGTGGTTCCTGGCTGCAGGCCCTTGGCTGTGAAAGAAGCATCCTTGATATTCTCTACCTTGCCTGCTGCGCTCACGCCATCGGTGAGGGTTGGGTCGGCAGAAGCGCCTTCCTTCCAGCAGAAGCCTACCTCATCCACATCTACCTTGTTGCTTTCGATGTTTGCCTTGAAGGTGGCCTGTGTATCGTAAATCTTCTCAGGCACAAGTGTCTTGATGAAATTCCACTTGCTGGTACCGCCACTTACCTGGAACATAACATTGCCATCCTGCTCCATGATATTGGTGATAGGCACGTTAACCGGCTCCTTTTCCCAATTCAGAGAATTAGGAGTGGTGGTATCTGTGAAAGATGTATTGGCTGATTTACCTGGATAGGTATCGCCGCTACGGGTCACCTCGTTATCGATGCCGTCGGCTGGCACGATATACATACAGCGATGCTTGGCGCTGTTGTTTGGTCCGTTGATATCCCACCAGTCTTTCTTCATCTCATCGGTATAGTCGTAATGAGTGATGAGCAGACCATGACCCGGGATATACTTGTCCCAACCTGTCTGCTGGCGGTTTTCCAGGATGAACCATTCCATACCTGTACCAGGTGTACGGTCTGGCTGGCAGTTGATGAAGCGCGCCTTGTTGTTGGCGATAGAAGTCAGGGTAACATCCTCAGGGTTTTTCACCTCTACGATGTCCTCGCCTTCCTTCATCCATCCCATCTGCATACGCTCGAATGCCATCAGGCAAGGAGGAGTACGGCTATCGTTGTTGTAGCTACCAGAGGCATAAAGGCTGTAGGCACCCGGATCGATACCCTTACCATTACTGGTATCATCGGTGTCGTACATATCCTTGAGACCCAGCACATGACCGAACTCATGGGTGAAGGTTCCGATACCATCCATAGATGGAACTACAGGAGCACCTGGCATACCTACCAGCTCGGCAGAACAGGAATAGTCGTGAATCTGTACGCCATCGATGGTGGTGTTGTCATCCAGATACCAGCTGTGTGGCCAGATGTCATCACCATTGGCAGTACTTGCCTCGCTATATCCGGCATAGATTACGTAGCAGTTGTCCATGATGCCATCGCCATCGTTATCAAACTGGCGGAAATCCAAATCAGGATTGTTCTTCTTGGCGAGTTCCACAGCCTCCTTCACCATGTCGCGTGGGTTGGTATCTGTACCGCTGGTACTGCTGCTGTTGCCACCATAGTAGGCTGTTGGCTTGGAAAGGGTGTATGGACCCACTACCTTGAAGTTAGGGATAAACTGACCCATGGAATTGTCGCGGTAGTAATCCTTCACACTACCCGTACCGCCGTTCTCGCTGTAGCCAGGCTGGTTCAGCCAGTGGTCGAAGTCCTGCTGGGTGTGTCGAAACACGCTATCCTGAAAGTTAACCAGGACCACCAGATACTGCGATTCCTTGACAGCAGCCTCTCCGGTTCTTGTTTCGGCAGCATACTTGCGCGGAGCAACGATGCGGCGGCTCAGGAACTTGTTAGGCGCCTTCTTCATGATAGGGGTTTTGCTCAAGATGTCGGCAGTGGCATCTTTCGCACTGGTCAATGACTCCAGGAGTTTCTTCTCCTTGTCGGAGCGCACATCCACATTGTGTGCTCTCTGCTTGGTCATCACTTTCTTCTGGGTTTTCTTGTCGTAATCCACGTAACAGAAATAACCCTTCTTGTCTTTGTTCAGGAGAAATCCATCCGTGGTGGTAACGAAGTGGAAATTCTCATCACCTTGTATTCTTACCAACAAGGTGGTACCGTCAGGCTGCCGCATCATGATTGGATGGGGATATGCCTTGATAGCCCAAGTGGCCTGGGTATATCCCGCACACAATACGGAAGCCAAAAGCAGTCTTTTGAGACCTCTCATAGTTTTCTCGTTTTTTAATGTGTAATAATAATATAATGCTTAATTCTTTTCTTTTTTTCTGTAGAAGCAACAGGTCTAAAGCAAGTGACATTTTGACGAAAAAGGGCGCAGGCGGAGTTTTTGCCCCCACTTGCACCTTTTTATATTATATATGCATCATCATGCTAAGACCCATTACTTATAAGACCCATTACTTCTTGATAACAACCTTCTTGGTCTTACCGTTCGACTTGATGATATATACACCATTGCCGGAAATCTGGTTCACCTGAGTACCGTCCATCTTGAAGATAGATACCTTGCTGTCGCCAGCTGCCTCGATGTTCCAGATGCCAGTTGCCTCATCATCCATCCATGTGAAGTTGGTAGCACCATATGAATCAACAAACTGGAAGTAAACATCACCAGCTGCTGCCATCTCCTTGGTAAACTCATAAACGTAAGAGCCATCAGGCAGCTGTACGTAATTAGTTCTTACCTCCTCGGCATTGGTGCCATTCTTGGCATCCTCCAGACTGTTATAGAGGGCAGTCATCAAGTAGCTGCTCAGGCGGAAGGTGGTTGTACCAGCAGGGAGTGAAGCCTTCATCCATACAGGAGTACTGCGGGAAGCACCTGTAATTGTCACGGTCTTACCCTTGGTGATAACCAATGGATTGGTTACAGTTTCACCTGGCTCAGCCTCATGCTTGGTAAACTTGATCTTGCTACCGGTAACCTTACCTGCGATAACGCAGTGGATATAGAGCTTATCGCCCTTGCTAACGATAACCTTACCCTTATATACGGTGGTTGAAACACTACCTACGGTCTCAGTACCCATCATGGTAGTTCCGTATGGCTCCTCATTCTTGAAGATTTCGATGCGGTCGCTGCCACCATTATAACCTTGGTCGCAGGCGAAGTCGAGAACACCATCCTCAGTTACGTTATACTGCAACCAGAGGTCAGCAGCACCTGCCTTGGTGAAAGTATATTCGTTATCCTCCATGACGATAGGGTTGGTGCGAGACTCACCGGCAGAGAACTCCTTCTCTTCCAGATACATGGTTGTACCCTTGGCTGCACCAGATACCTTAATCAGATAAGTGGTTCCGGCAGTAGCCTCGATAAAGAAGTCGGTACCCTTGTTGATGGCTGTGTATTCACCATCCCACTGGCCTGTACCTTTAGGGAAGCTGACGGTAACACCTGGTTCAACCTCCACATTGAGCTTGCCATTCTTGGTAGCTGTATATTTAAAGTATTCTGTGCCCTCTACGGTGATTTCGTTGTCACCCTCCACAGCTTCAGCTGGGTTTGTTACAAGAGAACCCTTCTCTACATCCAGGTATGAAACCTTGAATGCCAATGGATTATCCTCATTGGCTGTAACCTTCAGGATATAAGTAATATCGTAAGACTGGCCACCAACGTAAGTCTTCAGCAAGCCATCCTTTACAGTAGCAGCACCATACTCGCCATTCTGCTGGTTGTAGAAGATGATAGATGTAGCTGCATCGAGATTGGCATCAGTCTCAACCGTAACAAACTTCTCTGTGTTGGCAGGAACCGTGAGCTTATAATAATAGGTACCCTTGGCACTTGGCAAAGTCTTCTCTGCTGGGAGATTGGTCAATTCGAAGGCTGTATTCACAGTCTCACCTGGCTGATACTCCTGCATTTCTGCCTTGATGACATCCTCGGCAGCAGAATTCTGCAACTTATTCACTACAATATAATAGGTAGAACCAGTATAAGGAATCTCCACGCGGACATTATAGGTACCCGCCTCAGAAGAAGCCGCTACCTGCTGATAGGTGATGTTGCTCAAGCTGGAATATACCTTTACCTGACCGCCAGCAAGCACAGCATCGCTGGAAATGTTCAGATAACCAGTCTTGGTTGGAGTATAAGTAAAGTAATAGTCGCCCATCTCAGCAGGCACCTTGTTCTCACCCTCGTTCAAAGCGAAAGGCATCTCAAGAGAACCAGCCTTCACCTCTACGAGCTTAGAGTTTGCGATGACACTACCCTGAAGGTTCAGAGCGATGGTATAGGTCTTACCCTTCTCTACGCTTACTTTCAGCACATATCCGCCTGTTGCCTGATCATATTGTGCAGAAGTGTAGTTACCATTTACTGTGGCACCTGAAAGGTAGCTTGAGAAAGCGAGCTGAAGCTGAGCGGTCTTCTCTGCTGTATAGGTAACATAGGCAGTAGTGTTCTCATACTGAGCACCCAGCGGATTACCCAGGTACAACTCCTCACCTACCTTCAACTCGGCAGGATTGTCCTGAGAGAGGCCCTTGCCATAAGAAGACATCTCAGACAAGTCGAGGTTGAAGCCCGACTCACCCGTCATGTTCATGATGAAGTAGTAGGTCTTACCCTTTTCCAAGGCATACGCTTTAGAAGGATACTTCAAGCCCGCACCACCCAGGGTGAGCGAATCTGTTCCTTCTACTGATGTAAATACAGTAGGAACATTGCTTGATCCAGACAATGGAGATACCTTGGCAAGATAGTTCTTGTCTGCTGTAAACTTCCAATAAGTGTTCTTAGCCTCACTGCTCTCTACCTTGTAGGTATTCTCACCCATCTGGGCATTAAGAGCTGACTCAATAGATGTCTGTGCCATTGCTGCAGAAGAAAGGCACAATGCTGTCGCAAAAAGTAAAACTTTTCTCATACTCTCGACTTTTAAAATTTATGTTATTTAAAATTATTATCTGTAACTCATCACGCACCTTTAGCGTTAATCTTCCTCTCTTTCGTCGGCAAAGGTAATAATTTATCTCGAAACTCACAAGAATTTTTGCATAAAAACTACATAAAATCAACATTTCCTATCAAAATACCATGAATGAACTCCAAAAATGGGGATTTTCATCCCATTCTGCTTGACAAAACGTCAAGTTATCAGAAAATATAGCCATTTATTTTATATTTTGGCAAAAACATTTGGAAGAAAGATAAAAAATGCTTAATTTTGCACCGATTTAAGCGGCACGACCTCGATAGAGGGCAAAATATTAAGAAAAAAATTAGTAGAATACATTTTAAAATAGTAAGTAATAACAATAAAAAGAAAAAAGAGATCTATGGAAAAAAGACTCATGATGTTTATTGCTTGCGTCTTCCTGAATTTAGGAATGGCGTTGGCACAAACTCACGTTTCTGGTGTAGTTACCTCTTCTGAAGACGGTTCACCGATTATCGGTGCATCGGTCAAGATTGTGGGTACTACTTCTGGTACAGTTACCGACATTGATGGTAACTTCACTCTGGATGTTGCGAGCAACAAGGCAGAGCTGGAGTTCAGTTACATCGGAATGGTGACCAAGAAATTAAAGGCATCTGACAAGATGCAGGTTGTTTTGGATCCTGACACACATGTTCTTGAGCAGGTTATCATCACCGGTTACGGTGCTGCCAAGAAGTTGGGTTCTGTAGTTGGCGCTATTTCCAACATCGGTGAAAAGAAGTTGGAAACGGTCGTAACCCCTAACTTTACTGACGCGCTCGCCGGTCAGGTATCAGGTTTGTCTGTTCTTTCATCTGCCGGTGATCCTTCACAGTCTGCACAGATCCGTCTGCGTGGTGTCAACTCTATCGGTTCTTCTAACCAGCCTCTGTTCATTCTCGATGGTTCTCCTATCACAGCCAGCTTCTTCAGCACATTGAACCCATCAGACATTGCCAACATCACCGTGTTGAAGGATGCTGCGTCAACCTCTATCTATGGTTCGCGTGCTGCCAACGGTGTTATTGTCATCACTACCAAGCAGGCTAAGTACAACGAGTCGGTTCAGCTCACCGTCAAGGCACAGTATGGTATCTCTTCTGCGACCAGCAAGGGCCAGGAGATGATGAACTCTCAGCAGTACATCCAGTTCCGCGACATGATTGGTCAGCCTGTAAACGATAATATCCGTAATCTGGTAAATAAGTATGGTATCAGCACCGACTGGCGCGACGAGCTGATCAAGAACTCGGCTCCTACTTCTGATATCAACGCTACCTTGCAGGGCGGTGGTCAGACCATGAACTATTTCGTTTCGTTCAACCACCATCAGGAAGATGGTTTGATCGAGGCTTCCAATATGCGCCGCAGCACTTTGGCTGCACGCCTCAACTCTCGTCTGAACAAGTTCTTCAAGGTGGGCTTCAGCTCTAACTTCGGTGTTCAGGATTACAGCCAGAACAGCCAGTGGGCAGACAACAGCCAGATTTATGCTGCCAACCCATTGGTTGCTGCCAAGATGGCGTTGCCATACGATGCACCTTATTATTATAGCTTCGACGAGGCTGGTAATCTGGTGAAGGGTGACCGCGCTGCCGGACTCCTCTACTCTCAGTTCCTGTTGCCTTGGTTCTCTGTAGCCAATACAAACCAGGACCGCAAGAATGTAACCCTCAACCTGTCGCTGAACGAGCAGTTCACTCCTGTTGAGGGATTGACTTTCACAGCCCTGCAGTCTATGTTTGGCTACGACCTTACATCAGACAGAGCAAGTCTCCCATACGATCAGTTCACTACCCCAATGGGCCAGGTGATTGATGCTCATACCGGAGGTGTATCAGCAAACTTCAGCCGCTACTACGCTTACACATTGACTCATACAGCTGAGTTCCGTCATAACTTCGGTCCTCATTATGTAAACCTGCTGCTGGGTGAGGAAACCCGCATCCAGAAGGGTCGTGGTTTCGGTATCACTTCTACAGGTCAGACCGACGTTCGCCGTATGTTGCTGAACACTGCTACCACCATCACACCATCAGCTCAGACTGATAGCCGTTCAGAGGAAGTAGCCAACTCTCTCTTCGGTACTGCCGAGTACAACTACGACGAGAAGTATTACGTATATGCTTCACTCCGTTTCGATGGTAGCTCTAAGTTTGCTCCAGACCACCGTTGGGGTACCTTCGGTTCCCTCGGTTTGAAGTGGAATGCCAAGCGCGAGAACTTCCTCCGTGGCTTGAGATGGCTGGACGACCTGACCGTGAGTGCCAACTATGGTACTACCGGTAACGACTCAGGTGCCGGTTCTTACGATTTCTACGGACTCTTCGGTTCCGGTAGCAACTACAACGGCGAAGGTTCCATCGATATCACCCAGGCAAGCAACGACAAGTTGACTTGGGAGAAGGTGAGCAAGCTGAACATCGGTTTGAACTTCGGTTTATTTAACCGTGTTACCGTGGATGCCAACTTCTATCGCAACGAGACATCTGATATGCTGATGGAGATTCCTTACTCTATGACCACAGGTTTCACCTCAGGTATGGGTAACATCGGTACCATGGTAAACAAGGGTTTCGAGACAACCGTAAACGTTGACCTCATCAAGACCAAGGATATGAGCTGGAGTGTATCTGCCAACATCTGCTACAACAAGAACGAGATTACAGAGTTGTTTGCAGGTCGCAACGAATACGTACTTTCAGGCACTGGCCTGAAGTTGCAGGTGGGTCATGCCTATGGTGAGTTCTACAATGTACGCTATGCAGGTGTAGATTCACGCACTGGCGAGCCTATGTGGTACGACAAGAACGGCAACATCACCAAGACATACGATGAGACCAACAACTCTGTGTTCCTGGGCAAGAACCGTTATGCGCCATGGATTGGCGGTTTCGGCACCAACTTTACATGGAAGGGACTCAGCGTCATCGCAGATTTCGCTTGGCAGTCGGGCAAGTACATGCTCGTCAACGACGACTACTTCATCAAGAATGCCAACATGGGTACATCTTATAACCAGTGCGTAGATATGCTGAACGTATGGACTACTCCAGGTCAGGTTACCGATATTCCTGCTTATGGTTACGAGACTTACCTCGACGACCACACGCTGAGCAATGCTTCATTCTTGCGCATGAAGACATTGACCGTTCAGTATCAGTTGCCAAAGAGCTGGATGCAGACCATCCGCTACATCAAGGACATCAAGGTGTTCGGTATCGCCCGCAACCTCTTTACCATCACTCCATTCGAGGGCTACGATCCAGAGCCAGACAAGAACCTGGTTCAGTTCAACTATCCAAACACCCGCCAGTTTGTGATTGGTGCAGAGTTAACATTCTAAACAAAAAGTATTACTAGAAAAGAATTATGAAGAAGATATATTTTTCATTGATGCTCCTGTGTGCGATGGCGTTCACATCCTGCAGCATGGATAAGGCTCCATACGGTTCGCTGGATGACAACACAGCCATCGAGAAGGAGAAGGACCTTCGCCAATTCCGCAACGCTCTCTACACCAACCTGCGTGCGGTGACATCTGGCTCTTGGCTTTACCTGTCAGATATACAGATGGACGAGTTCCACGGACTGATCAGCAACGGTAACCGTCTCGGTCAGTTCTCAAATGGTGTAATTACCATCACCGACGGTGACGTTTCCAGCAAGTGGAGCGGCAGCTATTCCATGATTGCCACAGCCAATGCCATCATCGAACGTGCAGCCAACATGCAGGCAAGCGATGCCTTCAGCGATAAGGACAAGATTGCCTTTGCTCACTATGACGCCGAGGCACACTTCGTTCGTGCTTACATGTATTTCTGGTTGGCAGACCACTTCTGCCAGTCATATACACAGTGTGATCCAACCAAGGCAGCAAGCGGTCTGCCTTTGACCACTGTCTATAAGCCAACAGGTAATCTCAACGACTACCCTAGCCGTTCTACCCTGGCAGAGACCTTCGCTCTGATTGAGGAAGATATGCAGAAGGCATACGATGGCTTGGTAGCATACGAGAAATCGGGTGTGAAGGTTGCCAAGGAAGAGGCTCAGCCTTTGGCTTACATCCATTCACAGACCGTACAGGCTCTCCAGGCTCGCGTTGCCTTGGTTAAGGGCGACTGGGCTAATGCTGCTAAATATGCAAAGGCTGTCATCAACAGCGGCAAGTATAAGTTGACCACCATCGACGACTATGCCAAGCTCTGGACCAAGGACGAGGGTACAGAAATCATCTTCCGCCCTCTGATGACTGCACAGGAGTTGGGCAGCTCTAACGGCGAATACTACGTAAGTGAGTCGGAGACCAAGGCAGACTACATTCCAACATCTGCCGTCTTAAACCTCTTTTGGGAGAAGTTCGAGGGTGATATTCGTGCCGAGGTATTCCTGAAGCAGTATGACAACCTGCAGGTAGAAGGTAACAGTTACGAGGCGATGGCTTTCAACAAGTTCCCAGGAAACTCAGACCTCCGCACAGGCAGCAACAACAACCTCATGAACATGAGCAAGCCATTCCGCCTCTCAGAGATGTATCTCATCGCTGCCGAGGCAGAGGCTCGCCAGAACAACCTTGAGGAGGCAAACAAGTATCTCAACATCCTCCGCAGCAACCGCATCGTGGATTATGTAACAGAGAACTTTTCTGCAAAGAATATCCTCTCGGAAATAGAAGAAGAGCGTGAGCGTGAGTTCATCGGCGAGGGTATGCGCATGAGCGACATCCGCCGTTACGGCAAGGGTTTCGAGCGTAAAGCTAACCACGACGAAAACGCGGAGCTGAACGACATCATCGTGAAGCAGGGCAGAGCATTGAAATATACTGCAAACGACTACCGCCTCACCTGGCCTATCCCTAAGGCAGAGATTGATGCCAATCCTCACTTGGCTGGCCAGCAGAACCCAGGCTATTAATATAATAATGTAGTAATCAACAAGAATTCATTTGAATATGAAATACATCAAATTATTAATGTTGCTGGCTGTGGTCACCTTCTTCGGTGCCTGCTCTAGCGACGATGACTCTTGGAACTCGGCTGCTGACGTAACAGTAAGCATGAAGAATCCAACCATGGTCATCAAGGAGAATATGGGCTTGACCAATGTGCCTATCGAGGTAAAGGGCAAGACCAACGGTAATGTGTATGTTACCCTCGCAGTGAAGGAAGTGGGCAGCAACCCTGCCAAGGAAGACGTACATTATTATATTACAGACAAGACCATCAGCATTTCAGACAGCATCGGCTATGTAGAGGTAGAGCCTGTGGATGATGATGAAATCAACGACGACCGCACCTTCGAGATTACCATCGTTGAAGCCAAGGGTGCCAAGATTGGCAATGCAACAACCCAGGTTTCACTGAAAGATAATGACTCTCAGATTTACGAGAAGCTTCAGGGTAAGTGGAAGCTCACAGGTGTAAGCCGCCAGGGTGCACCAATGGAGAGTGTAGTGAAGATCATCGGTGCCAGCGATGAAAAGGATGGCGACTACAACCATACTCTGTATCTCACAGGTATGGCCGTAAGCTCTTCTTCTGCACGCCTGTCATTCCACTATGACGAGAATAAGAAGGAGGGTTATGTAGCATTCGACAACCTGGGCAAGTATAACTTCATCGAGGGTTACGACTTCACCAAGGATCTGGGCTTCATGGGTAACATCATGCTGCACAACCTGTCAAATGGCCAACTCACCTCAACCCCTATCAAGGGTACATGGAGCGAGGACTGCAAGGAGATTGTCTTCGACCAAGACCAGGTATTGTTCGGTGGTATCTATACCCCTGGTGGAACCTTCACCGGCTATGAGTTCTTCAGCGTAACGAAGATCAAGCTCACAAAGGTGAAATAAAGTGAAAGCATTAAGTTGATATATTAAAGAGAGAGATAACACATGGAAGCATTGGGTTATCTCTCTTTTTTTGCAGATTTCATCCCCCCGAACTTACAATTTGAAAGAATGAGGGGAAATGAGCATTTTTAAAAGCAAATGTAGCTTAAAAAATGTAAGCCAATCGGCTGAATCTCAATTTTTATGCTTAACTTTGTCAACGGATAAAGAAATTAGTTATAAGACAACTTTAATAAAACGTTTTATGAAGAAAAAACTGTTAGTCCTCATGTCTATGTTGCTGGCGGTTTCTGCTATCCATGCAGTACCAGCAAAGCGAGGCATCTGGAAGACCTTTACACTCAAGAACGGACAGGCTGTCCAAGTTCAGTTGTGTGGCGATGAGTTCCTGCGCTTTTGGGAAGACAAGGCAGGCAACCGCTATTCCTACGACACATCAAATGGTTTGAAGCCAGCCAACATGGCCCAGCTTCAGGAGCGCAGCAGAGTGATGCGCCAGCAGGCTTGTCCTGAGAACATCATCAAGAAGAACCTCCTTTCTGGTAACGCCAATGGCAGCACCAGCATCACAAGAGGTGTTTCTTACACCGGCAAGAAGAAGTGTCTCATCCTGCTGGCTCAGTTCTCCGACAAGAAGTTCACCATGGATGACCCTAAGGCTTTCTACAACCGCGTGGCTAACGAGCCTGGTTTCAGCGAGGGTAAGTTTAAGGGTAGCGTGGCTGATTACTTCAAGGCGCAGAGCAACGGCAAGTTTGAGATGGATTTCGACGTAGTGGGTCCTTACACCCTTGGTGAATCTGCTTACTATGGCAAGAACGATGGCGATGCACAGGACGTGAACGTGCAGGCAATGATTTCAGGCTGTCTGGGCAACGCCGTGGCTGAAGGCATCGACTTCGCCCCATACGATTGGGACGGCGACGGACAGGTAGAGATGGTATTCGTAGTCTATGCCGGTCGTGGCGAAGCTACAGGCGGTGGCGATGACACCATCTGGCCACACAAGGGAAGAATGGTTTCTCCTGTTGCCTGCGGTAAGAAGACCGTAGTGGATTATGCCTGCTCCAACGAGCTTTCTGTATCTAACGAAGTAGATGGTATCGGTACCATCTGCCACGAGTTCTCCCACTGTCTGGGCTATCCGGATGCATACGATGTGAACTATTCTGGCCTATATGGTATGGGTACCTGGGACTTGATGTGCCAGGGTAACTATAATGACAACGGCTTTACTCCTGCCGGCTATACCGCCTACGAGAAATATGCCGCTGGCTGGATTACCCCTATCGAGCTGAAGGAGAACACATCGGTATCAGGAATCAAGACACTGGCAGACGGCGGTGATGCCTACATCTTCAGAAATCCAAACCATGCTGATGAGTACTATCTGATAGAGAACCGTCAGAAGAAGGGTTGGGATGCAGCCTTGGCTGGTTCAGGTATCATGATCAACCACATCGACTACAACCTGAAGGCATGGAATTACAATATTCCAAACTCCATGATGGCTGGTGTCAACGACCATGAGCGTATGACCTTCGTTCCTGCCGACAACGTGAAGAGCGAGAAGAGTGAGGAGTATGATGCATGGCCTTACGGCAACAAGAACCGCCTGGCAAACAACACCACTCCAGCCTGCACATCTTATAATCTGAACACCGATGGCACCAAGTTGATGAACATCATCCTTTCAGATATGGCTATCGCTGCAGACGGTACGGCGTCTTTCACTTTCCAGAACCTGAACAAGACTGCATCAGAAGAGAATTACGTCTTCCAGGAAACATTTGACAAGTGTCTGGGTACAGGTGGTAACGACGGTAAGGGCTTCTATACAAGCGGCAACCCTAACCAGTTTGCCAATGGTGCATTCTCATCAGACAAGAACGGCTGGACATCTAATGTACAGACCTACAAGGGAGGTTTCCAGTGTGCTCGCATAGGTAAGCGAAATGCCACCAACATCACCTTCACCTCTCCTGAGATCAAGATCAACGGTGATGTAATACTTACATTCAAGGCTGCCCCTTACGCACAGTCAAACAAGACCATGACTGTAAGCGTGAGCAACGGAACTGTAGAAAACGGCACATTCAACCTGATGCCAAACCAGTGGACAGAATGTACAACCAAGATTACAGCCAACGGCAGAGTGAAGATTACCTTCGCATCAGATGCATTCTTCATCGATGAGGTATATGTATCAGAGGGCGCAACTTCCGGCATCAGCAACATCGAGTTGGGCAACAAGGAGGTTAAGGCATATTACAATGCCCAGGGCGTTCAGTCTGACGTACCATTCTCAGGACTCAACATCGTGAAGTTCACCGACGGTACAGTAAAAAAGATATATAAAAAGTAAACAGATATATCCTTTAGAATCATAAATATAAAAATATAAATAGAACAAGACAATGAGAAATATTTACTTGATGTCAGCAGCACTTGTCTTGATGACAATGTCTGCCAACGCTCAGAGCATGAAGCGCATCAACAAGGAGGCAACAGCCAAGACATGGGTAGAGACTGCCACTCCACAGAAGGCAGCCAAGAAGATAGCAACCCGTGCCGGAGAATTGGAAGCAAACCAGCGCTATATCAACTATAGCTACGACGAGAGCTATGTATGGCCATCAGGCATGAAGGGCGCCAAAGGTACTTTGTCTCTGGGTACCATCTTCTACAATGATGCCTTCAAGAAGTATGAGGGCTGCAAGATTGCAGGTGCCCGCTTCTTCCTGACAGCACCTATCGGCAACAGTAAGGTTACCATCTGCAAGATTGACGAGAAGGGAAATGTTACCAACGCCATTGCAGAGAAGGAGATTGCTACCACACAATTGCATTGGAACTACGTTTGGTTTGATGAACCATATACCATCGATACCAAGGATTTCTATGCGTTGTTGCCATTTTACAATTACACACCAGAGCAGGTTGAGTCAGAAAAGCCAATTGGCTCTTCTGGTACATACGTAGGTCCTTATGGATTCCTCGCCTTTGGTGACATCTATGAAGATGGCCGCGATGAAACCAAATGGCAGTGGGAGCCTATCTCTGCCGGATACGATGGTTCTAACCTGATGATTCAGCTTATCATCGAAAAAGAGGATGGTACTTTCATTCTCCACGATTTGGTAATGGACAAGATTGCTGCGGTTCCATTTGCAAAGAAGGGCGATAAGCAGGTATTGGCGTTCACATGCCACAATGAAGGTCGCGACAACATTACAAATGCCAAGTTCGCCCTGGAAATGGACGGCAAGCGAATCGGCTCTTTCACCTATAGCAAGGACAATGTAGCTGCTGATCAGTACAAGGAAATCACTGACGCAGATTATACAAACATCCCTGTACGTCTTAAAGTAGATGATGCCTGGACCACCGGTGACCACAAGGTTACCATCTACCCAGTAGAAATCGAGGGTAAGGCTCCAGAGGGTGAATTGAAAAATGATACATTGACAACCAACTTCAAGGTCTATAAGGAGAATTTCGACCGTACCAAGAACCTTGTAGAGTTCTATGCATGCCAAATGTCAAAATACACCTACTTTGCAGACCAGGTACTCACCAAGACAGCCAAGGCTCGTGAAGACGAAGATCTTGCTATCGTTTCTATCCACGGAGAACGTCAGCAAGTAAACGAAGATGGATCTGTAGAAACATTATCAGATGTATTCACTGTGCCAGAGGCTAACAAGTTGGCCAACTACTCTACTCCATCAGATGGTTCCGGTGCCTTTAACAGATACTTCTACGACAATGACGTGATCAATTACGACAAGGCATTGACAGTGAACATGGCTGCTCAGAAAGCAAGCGACCAGGACAATGTTGTTAGCATGCTCAACACAATCATCAACGAGTCTGCAGCATATTATCCATCATTCTCTACCGTAAGCATTGACTCTAAGCTTGATGATGCAACAGGCAAGAAGCTGAGCATCAAGGTAATGGGTAAACTCATCAACCAATACCAGAAGTTGATTGGTGATGATGCCCGCCTCACCATCTACCTCACCGAGGATAAGGTAAAAGGCAAGCAGAACACCGGTGGTACCATGGCAAAGCCTACCACCCACAACCATGTATTGCGCAAGATTGTGACCGGCACACTCGGTGATGCTCTCCAGACCAACGGCAACAGTTACGAGAACGACTATGAGGTTGAGCTTGATGATGCTTGGAAGAGCCAGAACATGCATATCATTGCGTTCGTAAGCCGTCCTATGAAAGAGACAGAGAAGGATGGCAAGACCGCTCTTGCATCTGCCATGAACGATCTTTGGGTAGATAACACCAACATGGTAGCAGTTGGCGACAGTGACCTTACCGGCATTTCTAACGTTATCAACTGGAATGACGTGAAAGAGGTGGGTCGCTACACCATCGATGGTCAGAAGTTGAATGCTCCAACCAAGGGTATCAACCTCGTGAAGCTTTCAAATGGCCAGACCATCAAGGTTGTTGTGAAGTAATATGAAATCATATTAAAGCAATATGAAGTCATAAAATGACAAAGATAATAAAAAAAGAGTGCACTGTAACAAACAATGCACTCTTTTTTTATTACCTTAATTCCTAATCCAGGAAATATTATCTGATGAACAGAAGTTCACGATACTTTGGCAAGGTCCAAAGCTCATCGGCTACGAGAAGCTCGAGCTTGTCTATCTGATAACGGATTTCCTCCATCTTGGGAGCTACCGTGTCATGATAAGCTACTGCCTTCTCGCGCTCGCTCTCTATCTTGTTGGCTACCTTGCGGGCATCTACCAATGCCTCTACACCACGCTCTATCGACTCGGTGCGCTCGGCAATCTCACGGATAATCTTCACGTTGCGGGCAGTCAGTTTCTTGCCTTCCTCGCCACCGAAGATGTGAATCATACCCTCTACGTTCTTTGCCAGACGGCTCTGATAGTGGGTAGCCACAGGGATGATGTGGTTCATGCTCAGGTCGCCCATCACACGAGCCTCAATCTGAATCTTCTTGGTATAGGTCTCCCACTTCACCTCGTTGCGCGCCTTCAGCTCACTCTCGCTCATCACGTTGGTCTTGGCAAACATCTCGATGCTCTCCTTGTCCAGATAACGGTCGAAGACTACTGGGCAGGATGCCTCGCAATCCAAGCCACGCTTCTGGGCCTCTTCCTTCCACTCATCAGAATAGCCATTGCCGTCGAAGCGGATAGGCTTGCAGGTCTTGATATCCTCACGAACCACATCGATGATAGCCGATGTCTGGTCCTCGCCCTTGGCAATCAAGGCATCTACACGAGTCTTGAAGTCTTCGAGAGCCTCAGCTACGGCAGCATTCAATACGATGAGAGAAGATGCACAGTTGGCCTCTGAACCTACGGCACGGAACTCGAAACGGTTGCCGGTGAAGGCGAATGGAGAGGTACGGTTGCGGTCGGTATTATCGATCATCAGCTCCGGAATCTCAGGGATATCCAGCTCCATACCCTTCTTGCCAGCCAGAGCAAAGAGTTCTTCCTTATCTGCCTTCTCGATATGGTCGAGCAGGTCGGTGAGCTGCTTGCCCAGGAATGAAGAGATGATGGCTGGAGGCGCCTCGTTGGCTCCGAGTCGGTGCGCATTGGTAGCACTCATGATAGATGCCTTCAGCAGTCCGTTGTGCTTGTAAACACCCATCAAGGTCTCTACGATGAAAACTACGAAGCGGAGGTTATCCTCTGGTGTCTTACCTGCAGCATGGAGCAATACACCAGTATCGGTGCAGAGACTCCAGTTGTTGTGCTTGCCCGAACCGTTGACGCCAGCGAATGGCTTCTCGTGCAAGAGAACACGGAAACTGTGCTTATGAGCCACACGCTTCATCAAACTCATCAGGAGCATATTATGGTCTACAGCAAGATTGCACTCCTCATAGATAGGCGCCAGCTCAAACTGGTTTGGAGCCACCTCGTTATGGCGGGTCTTGCAAGGGATGCCGAGTTCGAGTGCCTGGATTTCCAGATCCTTCATGAAAGCCTGTACACGCTCAGGGATGGTTCCGAAATAATGGTCGTCCATCTGCTGGTTCTTTGCTGAGTCATGTCCCATCAGGGTACGGCCCGTGAGCATCAGGTCTGGACGTGCCGAGTAAAGGCTTTCATCTACCAGGAAATACTCCTGCTCCCAACCGAGATTGGTCTGCACCTTCTTAACCTGTGGGTAGAAATAGTGGCACACCTCGGTAGCCGCCTCGCTCAAGGTATGGAGCGATCGGAGCAATGGAGCCTTATAGTCCAAAGCCTCACCGGTATAAGATATAAAGATGGTAGGGATACAGAGGGTATCGTCGATGATGAACACAGGCGATGTAGGATCCCATGCAGAATAGCCACGAGCCTCGAAGGTGTTGCGGATACCGCCGTTAGGGAATGAGCTGGCATCAGGTTCCTGCTGGACAAGCAACTTGCCAGAGAATTCCTCAATCATACCACCCTTTCCGTCATGCTCAACGAAGGCATCATGCTTCTCTGCAGTACCTTCTGTCAATGGCTGGAACCAGTGAGTATAATGCGTTACCCCATTTTCTTCAGCCCAGAGCTTCATGCCGGCAGCCACGGCATCAGCGATGGAACGGTCCAGACGACTGCCGTTATCTATCACATCGATGAGTTTCTCGTACACATCAGATGGCAGATACTTGTACATCTTCTGGCGGTTGAATACATACTTGGCGAAGTACTCCGAAGGGCGCACCTTGGGAGCCTCTACCTCTACAGGTCTTTTCTTAAAGGCCTCGGCTACAACCTCAAATCTCAAATTAGCCATTCTTCTTTTATTATTTTTATAAGTTTGCGGGTGCAAAGTTACGAAATAATTGGCTAACTGCTACCATCTTGGACGTTTTTTTATGCATAATTCAAACTTTTCCGTCCTTTTTCATACAATATGTTGGCTAGAGATGGGAAAATACGCATTTACAGGCTGCAGAATCGCTCGATAAACTTCTTGCGGAAGAAGCGTCCTACCTTTACATAATCGATGTTGTCGAACGGCGGATAGAAATGGCAGACATTGTCAACCACCTCTATCAGATAGTCCATATTGATGATGTATTTCTGGTTGATCTGCACAAACTGTGTGTCGAGCCCCGCCAGCGAATCGCTGTTCACATTGCGTTTCAGCCGGATAGGAGTAGGCACACCAGCTACCACCACCTCCCAGCTACGGCTGGTGTGATTATACTGGAACACGCCTATGTCGCGCTTATCCACCAACTTGAAGTCGGTGCTGTTGGTATAGAGCAGATACTTTTCTTCCTTCTGGTTTCTGATGGTCATGCCATTCTCATCGATGGTTACCCCTTTGTAGGCCGGAAAAATGCAATCAGTGCCTGCTTCCTCCAGTCGGCCCATGATGAGCGCCAGGTCTTTGTTGTCTATCGGCTTGAGCAGCACATCAAAGGCTTTCTTGCGGAAAGCCGGCAAGATGAACTTATCGTAAGCCGTGAACATCACCACGCGGCATTCACCATCGGTGAAGTCATCTATCCTATCCAGGAAGTCCAAGCCCGAGATATCAGGCAACTGCACATCGAGGAACAACACATCGGGACGATGCTTGTTAACCAGCGACAAGCCTTCCAAGCCATTCAAGGCGACACCAGCCACCTCAATCTTATAATTCCTCAGCAGACGGTCTTTCAAGTCAAGAGCCGCCTGCTTATCATCATCTACAATAACGATTTTCATACTCACATTACATTACACCTTATTATATATTATATAGATTGCCTCATCTGATAGATTACATTTTATATAGACAATTTCATCTTATCAGGAACGAGGAAGCCCGCTTCGCATCCCAGCACCTTGCCTCCATCATCATGAAGATTATGGATGAAGAACGACATCTTGCTGCGGTTTCGCTCGTTGATCATGGCGATGGTCTGGCTGAGCACCGTTAATCCCGTCCGCTTCCTGCCTGCGCTTCGGATATCGAAGCCCGGTCCGTTGTCGATAACGGAAATGGAGGTCATGCCCTCCTGCCTACGCTCTATCTTCACCTGGAGTCGCTTGCTGCCTTCCCATCCTCTCAATCCGTGAACCAGGGCATTTTCTACCAGTATCTGTACAAACATGGAAGGGATGCGCACCTTGTCGAGGTCGATGTCAGGAGCCACATCAAGCTTGAACTCCATATTCTCATCCACCAAAGGTCTCTCTACCTCTACATACTGCTTCACAAACTCCAGTTCTTCGGCAAGACTCACATCCAGGCGGCACGACATATCGAGATTGGCACGTATCAGTTTTGACAAGCGCATCAGTTCATCAGCCTCCTCACTGCCGGAATGCACAATCTTATTATTAAGCACGTTGAAGACGAAATGAGGCGAAATGCGGTTACGCACCGACTCCATCTTGAGCTGCATCATTCTCAGTTTGTTGGTTTCCAAGCGGCGACGGTTCTGTATGGTCTTCATGATGAAGAACATTACCACGAGCAAGACGATGGCAGAAGCAGCAGTGGCAAACATCTTGGTTTCCTGCAGTTCTGCATTCTTATGCTCCATCTGCAAATCGTGGTGCAGCTTGAGGGTATCCTGCGTAAAGCGCTCCATCACTTCGGAAGCACGCATATTGGTACGGCGATGCTCCAGAGAATCGTTCTGGAGAACATCTTCCCGCAGATTCTCGTATGCCAGGCGATAGTCTCCCCGTGCCTTATAGTACAATCTGAGATAATGATTGCGTATCTGACGCATGGTGAAAGGCATCTGAGACATATTCTGCTCCGAATCAAGAATACGGGTAACAGACTGGAAGTCATGACGCTTTACAGCCAATCCTATTCGGATGGTATTGCAGTAATAAGTGGCCACACCATCTGCATTCTTGCGCATATACGGCTCCACCTCGTCAAGATACTTCTCCGACTCAGCCAACTGATCCAGATTAAGATACACATCAGCCATATTGAGCTTACAGAGATACATATCGAAGGCTTCAGCCTTGCCACGCTTTTCGAGCAAGTCCTTCAAGCGCAAAAACAATCGTAGGGAATTCTTATAGTCCTTAGAGTAATAATAATAATTTCCGTAGTTATTCAGATAATAGGCTTGCATCGCCACAGACATCTGGCTAAAATACTTCTCTGTCTGCTGGTAATACTTAAGCGATGTATCGAAGTCGTTGAGCTGCAGATAGATGGTTGCCAGACCCAGATAGAGGGTGATGTTCTCCTTCTTAGGCAAATCGAGCGAATCGACCAGGAACAGGGCACGGCGATACCACGATGCAGCTTCAGGCAACTGGTTCTCAAAGAGATAGGCATCTCCCAGATTGGCACACACCATAGGTGTCTGGTCCTTGGCATCACTAGCCAACGACAGCCGATAGGTTTCCTGATAGAGTGCCAGTGCCTCCTCTCCCTTCTTGTGGAAGTTATGATAGTTGGCTGCCTGCGTATTGTAGGCAAAGGCGAGCAGACTGTTTCTGCGAGGTGACTCCGGCTGCTTCTTGGCAAACTGCACCACCTTATCTATATAAGGAACCATGGAATCGGGAGTAGCCGACAGGCAGAAATACTTGCCCATACGAGCATAATACTCGTAAAAGGCGAAGCTATCTTCAGCCACCTTCAATCCCTGTTCTACCATCTTGCGAGCCTGGGGTGACTGGGCAGCAATGGAATCATCCACCTTCTGCAAGGCACCCCGATACTCATCGGTGTCTGTAGAGCCAGCCGGCCGCTGGCACGCAGCAACGCAAAGTACTCCTATCACAAAACAGGAGCACTTTACGGCTACACGATATGTCATTTGATTTATTTTCATCTTGGTAGGTTTCAGCTTATCATTATTGTTCATAACTAAACCAGGTCTTCCGCATATCGGAAGACCTGTTGCTCACATTTTATTGCTTCTTGCTATTACTTTTTGTTATTACTTCTTGCTATCGTCCCACTCAAACTGATAGTCAATGCCATTGATCTTCACCTTCACGAAGAGATCAACTCCCTTGCGGTCGTCGGTATAGATATAGCCATAGATTACCTCACCAGGGTGAATGGTGGTACGCTCCAGATAGCCCAAATCTGTTGGCTCCTTATCAGCATACTTCATATGTGTGCTGTCGTCCAACTTGCGCATGCGGCAGATGCGAGCCTGGAAATCCTTCACGGTGTTGGAAGAGTTAGAGAACTGGGCACCCAGGTTGGTGTTTACATTGCCACTGCGAGAAGCAGGCATCATCGAAGTACGGCGCACGTATTTCAAAATCTTGTCGTTATATTCTTCTGCAGAAATCTTTTCGAAATCTCTGCGCTTGTCCTTCTTCACTGAGTAGATTTCAATCTGATTTGGATCGAGGTCGAGATTGATCATACTCTTGTTGACAATGAACAGACCTATCTGGCGATAACCGCCGATATCGGCAACCATGGTGTTGCTGGCGCCCACGATAAGACCATTTTTGTTGTAATATGGCCATGCCACACCATTCTTATACTCAGTTACGACCTCTGAAGGAGATGGAGTTTCAAGCACAGGCTGCTTGTCGGCGAGCGAATACTTAGAATAGTTACCATCAATATCGACCACTACATAGTAGCCATCAGGCTGGTCGGCAACGTATGGAGTGAGGGTACAGATCTTTCCATCCTCAGAGAACGAAGCCGAAAGACCATCACGGCGACCTTCGCTCATCAGGAAGTGCTTGTTGATGTTACCATTATTAAAATAGATGGAATATTCACCATTCAACTTGCCATCCACGAAGTTCTTCTTCTCTTCCACATTGCCATCCTTATAGTAAGAAACAAAGGTATCGGTAAACTTACTGTTGGCATCATCATTCTTGTCGAGTTCCAGGAAGCTACCCTCGCTCTGCAAGGTACCATCAATATAATAGGTCTTGAATTCCTTAGCCATGGCAGGATTCACCGGATACAAGGCATAGCGATAATAGCTGGCGAAAGCCTTGTTGGTAATCACCTTCCAGTTCTTGTTATAGTAGATGGTATCCACACGGTCCTGAGGAACTACAGAAGCAGGCGGTGGCAGCAACGAAGTCTCACTCTTTGCCTTGGCAGCAGGAGTTGCAGACGGAACTGTTGCTGGAGTTGCTGGAGTTGCTGAAGTTGCTGCTGTTGCTGGAGTTGCTGTTACTGGAGCTGCTGTTGCTGGAGTTGCAGGAGCTGCCGTAGTTGCAGGCGCAGCAGGAGCAGGAGTCGCAGCAGGCGCTGGAGCTACGGTCTGAGAATCCACAGGCAAAGCCGCCTCCTTTGGCTTGGCAGCAGGCTTCTTGTTTTTTTTAACGACGGTACGGTTCGTAGCTGGGCGCTTGCGCACATTACGTTTACTCTGTGCCATCACCTGAGATGTACACAACACAGCCAAAACCATCAAGATAAGACTTCTAAATCTCATATCACTTTCTATTTTAATTCAATTATTTTATACTTAACTCTTTACGTGTGCAAATTTAATAAAAAAAAGTAGAAAGGGCAAACATTTCTATATGATTTCCCTAAAATAGTAGAAAAAATGGCAAAAAATAAAGGTTCTACATATAAAAAAGAGGATGTGCCGTGAATTTATGACACACCCTCTATCTCTTTTAGAATCGATATACTACGAAGCTGTTTGGCTTCATCTTTACATTCAATACATTACCGTTTGCCTGAGCATCTGATACCACAGGAACCACTACGTTCTTGTTGTCAATCTTGTTCTCTGCCTGGATATTGTCGGCATGCAAAACGGTTACCTTACCTGGGTTCAACTTCTTGACACCATTGAAGGTTACGTTGATTTCCTTTGCCTCGTTAGAGGTGTTGGCAATCTTCACGATGTAGCTCTTGGTTGCCTTGTCGAAACAAGCACTGGCATAGAGACCATTCTCGCCAGCCACAGCCTTGCCGTTCTCGGTAAGCTTCAACACGTTGGTACCCTTGTTCTCGCCGTAGAGCTGCTGAACATAGTAGTTGGCAGAACGTACTGAGGTCAAGTTATCGAACCAGATGAGGTCTGGACGCCACTGCCATCCCTCTACGTGGGCGAAGAGAGGTGCATAAGTAGCCTGATAAACCACATCGGCATTGCGCTCAAGACCCGTCATGAAGGCAGCCTCAGAAAGCGCAGCCTCCCAAGAGTTAGACTTGTGCTTGGCATGAGCTGCATACTCGCCGGCAAATACCTTAGGACCCTTGCGGTCGTACTTGTCGTAACGGCTGGCGTTACTGAGGAACCACTCCGGGCTCTTGTAGTAATGCTCATCTACCATATCTACGCCCAACTTGCGCATCTGCTCCCAACCATAGTCGAAATCCTTGCCATCAGCAGAAGGACCTGATGAACCACAGATCTTGATCTTTGGATACTTGGCATGAATCTGCTCCATGAACTTCTGCAAGCGCTCTGGATACATAGGACCCCACTGCTCGTTACCGATACCAATCTGCTTCAGGTTGAATGGTGCAGGATGACCCATATCGGCACGGAGCTTACCCCATTTAGAGGTAACCGGACCATTGGCAAACTCGATGAGGTCGAGTGCATCGTCGATATAGCTCTGCAAATCATCTATGGCTACGTGGGCATTCTTATCATCATCTCTGTTCTGATACTGGCAAGCCAGACCTACAGAGAGAATTGGCAATGGCTCAGCACCAATCTTCTCAGAAAGGAGGAAGTACTCGTAGAAGCCCAAACCCAAAGTCTGATAGTAGTTAGGGAAAAGACGATGTGTGAAGGTATCTCTCCAGCGGTTCTCGTTCAGAGGACGGTTTTCTGGAGCACCTACACTGTTCTTCCACTCATAACGGGTGTCGAGGTCGGTACCCTCTACGATACATCCGCCAGGGAAACGGAAGATACCTGGCTTCAAGTCGGCCAAATCCTGTACGAGGTCGGCACGAAGACCATTCCAGTTGTCTGATGGGAAGAGAGAGATGTGGTCGAGATCTACGCTCTCTGAACCTTTTTCCAGATAAACACGCATCAAGCCCTTGGCATCAGTCTGAGGAGAAGTCAGCGTAGCAGTATGCTTCTGCCATTTATTATTGGTGATGGTAATACTCTTCTTGGCAATGACATCATTCTTAGAGTTTACCAACTCTACACGAATCTTGGCCTGCTTGCCATCGATGAGATGAAGACGACCATATACTGAGAAATCGTACTTCATATCCTTCTTCAAGCCCATGCCGAAGAAACCGCGGTTCTCAAGACCAGTCTGCTTTTCGCGAGCACCTGCGCTCTCCAAAGTTACATAGTGAGGATTGTGCTCAAAGGCTGGTCGCACATCGCTGAGGGTTACATTACCAAATGTATTCCATCCCATCAGGCGCTGTGGGAACTCGAAGGAACGGTTCTCCACCATCTCTGCGTAGAGACCACCATCGGCACCAAAGTTGATATCCTCGAAGAAGATACCATACATAGTTGGCTGAATTTCTACTCCTGGCTTGTTGGCCTGAACTGTAAACTGATGCTGAGCGAAGGCTCCGAGAGAAGACATCGCCATCAGCACGGCTGCAAAAATCTTAGCTTTTCTCATATTTGTACGTTATTGATGTTTTTTAGGTTGAAACTATTTCCTAATTGATAATACGGTTGTACACCTTAAATTATGTTTGCAAAGATACAAAAAATCCGCCCCAAATGGGGTGGATTTTTCGTTTAAATATCTTGGACTTTTGTCCAAATCCCTGTTTTTCTACTATTTTGTCTGAGGAATAAGCACAAAGTTGAAGGTCTTGTTACCATAATGAATGCGATACTTCTCCAATGGCCAAGCACCCCATGAGTTTTCTCCACCTACACCCATGTGAGCTGCATCAAGGAAAAGGTTGGTGAACTTAGACTTCTTCAAGTCGAAGCTATGACGCTGTTCCTTCTCATCGCCATCATCAAGTTCCTCGGTGTCGAAGTGGAGGGCACTCGCATAGAATGGTGCGCAGCTCTTTACCTGCAAGCCCAAACCTGTGGCATCGGTCTGCTTCCACCAGCGGATGTCGCTCTTGGTTCCACTCTCCTGTGGACGGATGTATGGGAAGTACTGGTTGTCGGCTTCATCATTGTAGATGGCAATACGCATGCAGTCCTTGCGGTCGGAGTAGTTCTCGATAGGACCACGACCATAGTAGGTACTCTTCTCCATGCTGTATGGCATCTGCAGCAGCATACCGAAGCGGAACATATCGCTCACCTTGGCACCTTCTGTTGCCTTGAAGTCTTCTGTAACCTTCACTGCACCTGTATTGGCAAATACGAGGTATGTGATGTCCATCTGTCCCTGAACCTCAGGCATATCGAATGATGTGACGATGGTTACGGTGTTGGCCTTCTTATCCTTCTTCACGTCGATATTCTTCAAGTTTATCTGTGGGTTCTTCCAAACCTTGAACTTCTTCTGCAAGTTGGCACCCATATCGTTATCAGTAGGAGCACGCCAGAAGTTTGGCTTCAATGTACCGCCCTCGCCGAGCATTGACTTGCCATTATAAGCATACTCAGAGATAAGACCGGTAGTACGGTCGAGCTTGAAGGTGAGGTTTGGAGTGGTAACAGCTACCACATTGTCTTTCTTGGCTGCAAGCTTCATCTTCTTCTTGCCATGACCCTCAGCCAGCATCTTGCTGCAGTTACCCTCGCAAGCCTGCTTGGTAACCACAGGCAACTGTGCATAAGCAACAATCTGGCCAGCAGTCATCAATGGCTCTGAATTCTTCAGACGGAAGTCAATGTTGAGGAATACCTCCTTACCGGTAATCTTACTTCTATCGTAAGGAATGGTGTAAGTTCTGGTCTGCTGTGCAGGAACATCGAGGTCGGCGATAGTACCGTTCTGAGTCTCTACTCCATCCTCTTCCAGGCTCCAAGCCAAGGCATAGTTGCTCAAGTCGCGGAAGAAGTTCTCATTATATACATTCACCTGGCCGGTCTCAGCACTTACCATTTTAGCCCAGATGTTCTGATACTGATAAGCTACCTCGTAAGCATGAGGGTTAAGCTGACGGTCTGGACCGATGATACCATTACAGTTGAAGTTATTATCGCTAGGATCATACTTATTGTAATCACCACCGTATGTATATTCAATCTTGCGAAGTTCCTCGTTGTTCAGTCTGTAAGGCAAGATGCTCATAGGCTTCACAATCTTGCGGTGCAATGCCTGGTCAACGAAATCCCAGTCGAAACCACCCTGGAAGATAGGATACTTGCGTACCAGATTCCAGTAATCGCTCAGGTTACCACCCGAGTTACCCATGGTATGGTTGTACTCACACTGGATGAGAGGCATCGGACTGTTAGGATCCTTGGCATACTTCTCGCAGGCACTTACAGGATAATACATAGGGCAGAAGATATCGGTACCCTCGCCACGGCGAGCCTGCTCATACTGAACAGGACGGGTCTTGTCCTGGCTCTTTACCCACTTGTATGCCTGAATGAAGTTGTCGCCCATCACGGTCTCGTTACCCAAACTCCATGTGATGATAGATGGATGGTTGAAGAACATAGACACATTGTGCTGGTTGCGCTCCAGAATCTGCTTGGCAAACTCAGGCTTCTTGGCTGCAGCATCATCGCCATACTGGAAACCATGACTCTCCTGGTTAGCCTCGGCAACCACATAGAGGCCATACTTGTCGCAGAGGTCGTACCAGCGTGGATCGTCTGGATAGTGACAGGTACGAACGGCATTGATGTTCAGGCGCTTCATCATCATGATGTCCTGAATCATGCGCTGCTCGCTTACGTTGTAACCAGCATCCGGGTCAATCTCATGACGGTTGGCACCCTTCAGGAGAACAGGCTGACCGTTTACCAAAAGCTGCTTGTTCTTGATTTCCACCTTACGGAAGCCCACCTTTACCTGGATAATCTCGTAAGGTGCATACTGGCCGCCATTCTGGATAGGAGATACAACAAGCGTATAGAGGTTAGGAGTCTCAGCACTCCACTTGCGAACGTTCTTCACACGGAGCTGATACTTAGCCACACCATTTCTTACGTTATCTGTACCTGTTACGATAACCTCCTTGCCATCTGGATCGTAAAGACCGAAGTAAGCCAAGGTGTTGCCCTGCAACTTTGCTGTAATGTTGAGCGCACCATCCTTATAGTTGTTCTTCAGTTCTGTCTCTACACGGACATCGAGCAGACGATGATCCTTAGAGCGGGCATAGAGATAGTTCTCACGAGCCGGACCGCTCAAGCGCCAGAAGTCCTGGTCCTCACACCAGGAACCATCGCACCAGCGGAATGTCTGGAAGGCGATGAGGTTCTTGCCCTTCTTCAGATAAGGAGTGATATCAAATTCAGCGGCTACCTTGCTATCCTCTGCGTAACCGGCAAACTGTCCGTTTACATAAAGATAGATGTTAGAGGTTACGCTACCAAAGTGAGCGATAACTCGCTTTCCATCCCAGTTGGCTGGGATATTGATTTCACGACGGTAAGAACCCACGTGGTTGTCCTTGGTAGGCACTGCAGGTGGCTGCTGGTCGAAATGACCACGCCATCCGAAACCCACGTTTACATACTCTGGCTGACCATAGCCCAACATCTCCCAGTTGCCTGGCATCTGGATATTCTTCCACTTTGAATCGTCAAGGTCAGTCTTGTAGAAGTCGGTAGGACGCTGATCAGCGTTGGCTACCCAGTTGAACTTCCATGTGCCGTCAAGCGACATGTAGTTCATACTCTGCTTCTTGTCAAGATACTCAGCACCCGTTCCAGGGAAATCATTAGGATCGTAGGCGAAATGCAAGGTGTGCAAAGGCAAACGATTGATTTCATTCACTTGAAGGTCGTGCCATTCTGTGAAAGTAGGCTGCTGGATGGCTACCGTTTTATTTAACGGCTTAATGGCGGCCTTCGGTTTCTTAGCACCAAAAGCCACCATTGCCAAGCCTGCCATACTTAATGTAACGAACAGTCTTTTATTCATGTCTTGTTATTTTGAGTTTAGATATTTATCATATTCACAAGCGGTGAGAAGCATGGCTCCAACACCGAAGTTGGCCTGAGAGTTGGCATCCACGGTCTGTCCTGGGATGGCTCTCTCGCCGATAGGCTGCACATAGCCCACCTTGCCGTCTGCCTGTACGGCAGTCTCTGTCAGGTAAGTCCAGGCACGGTCTATCACCTTTTTATATTCTTTCTGGTTGAGATAACCATTGTTTACGCCCCAAAGCATACCGTAGGTAAAGAAGGCTGTACCGCTGGTCTCTGGTCCTGGAGCATGCTCAGGATCCATCATAGAGCGGGTCCAGTAGCCTTCTGGCTGCTGAATCTCAGCCACAGCCTTAGCCAGCTTCTGGAACTTATCTACAAAGAACTGATAGTGCTTGTAGTCCTTTGGCATATCCTGCAGCACCTTAGCCAAGCCTGCGAGAACCCAGCCATCACCACGTGCCCAGAAATCTTTCTTTCCGTTGGCACTCTTGTGCTTTGGATAAACGTACTTGCCATCACGGAAGTAGAGATTAGTCTCCTTGTCGAGCATAATCTCATCGGTAGTGAGGAGGTTGTCGTAAAGCTTGTCGAGATACTTGGTATCACCGGTCAGCTTATACATCTTGGTCATCACAGGCATCACCATGTAGAGGGCATCGCTCCACCACCAGTAGTCTGTTGGCTGAGAATAAGCCTCGTAGTGCATCACTTCCTTGGCACGCTTCACCATGTATTCTGATGCAGCGGCATTGCCCTTGGCTGCCTCGATGTTATAGAGGTCGATGTAAGTCTGGAAGCAGATCTGCCAGTCGCCGAAAAGCACGTGCTGCTTGCCCTCGCCGTATGGCTTGTACTTCCACTTGGCTGGGTTAGCCTCTGTGGCACCACTCCAGTCGTTGTGTTCTGCCCAACGAATGGAGTAATCGAGCATCTTCTGGTCCTTCAGCATCTTATATACCTCCATATTGCCGGTATGATAAGCGGCATTATCCCAGAAGGCACGAACCTCAGGCTTGTTGTTAGCCTGCCAGTAGTTATTCACCTTTGTGATGAGTGCCACCACCTGATCGTGGTCCCACTTTTTGGAAGCTTTCACTTCCTTCTTGTTTGCTTTCTTGACCTTAGCGGTCTTCTTGGCTGGCTGTGCTGCATTCAGAGGCAAAGCCAGGGCTGCAGCCGCCAGCATCATCAATATCTTGCGCATAACAATCTATAAACTCTTAACTATAAACTCTTAACTAAAAAAATTACCACTTGTCCTTGGTAACAATCTCATCCTTCCACTGGTGATCCTTAGGGAACTGCTGATTGCTCCAAGCCTTTACCTGAGTCCAAGGCTGTGCTGCATCGGTCCAGAATGGATGGTCGGCAGGCAAACCGAGAGGCATGAAGGCAAGGGTAGTCATATAGAGCGAACCGTTGTTGGTGTACCAGTCGGCAACGTTCTTCTGGCTGTTTCCGCAGAAACCGATAGAGAGATAACCCTTCTCATTGAAGTTGTTCTCCTGGTCGAACATGCGATGGAGCACCTTGGTCAACGCTGCACGCACCTGACCATTGCTCAAATCCTTAGGCAACTTCTGATACCATGCCATCAAGGCAAGCGGCTGCATGGTTGCCATACGGTAAGGAATACTTCTTCCGAATGCAGGGAAAGTACCCTCTGGCGAAATGAATCTTTCGAGAATGATGCTGTACTTCTGGCAGCGCTTCAGTTCTCGGTCGTAGTACTTCTGATAGTCAAGACGGGAATTCACCTTGGCATCTACCATAGCCTGCAGTGTTTCCAGATACATAGGATGGAACACATAGCTGCTGTAGTAATCGAAGGCGAATACGGGACCATCGGCATACCAGCCATCACCCACATACCACTCCTCTACCTTGCGGCAAGCTGAGTTAACGCGATATTCATCGAAATCGCCGCCCGCCTTTGCCATGAAGCTCTCGATGGTTGAAGAGAAGAGCAGCCAGTTGGTGTAAGGAGGGTCGATGTGGCGAAGCTTGGCAAACTCTGCGAGATAGCGCTTCTTGGTTACCTCATCGAGAGGTTTCCAGAGCGTATCGTATGCACGGAGGAAACTCTCGGCGATATAAGCGGCATCTACCAGATTCTGACCACCGATACCCCAGCAGAGATAGTCTGGATTCTGAGGGTCAACGGCATTCTTGTAGGAAGCCAAGGCCCACTCGCGGAGCTGCTTGCGCTGCTTGCCCTCGGCAGTAGCATCATCCGGAAGGGTGAGCCAAGGAGCCACACCTGCCATCAGTCTGCCAAAGCACTCCATATAGAGCACCTTCTTGTTGCGGTTGTCGAAGCTAGGACTGAACTCAGTCTGCATATTCTTCTGTAACTCGCCCTTAGCCATGTTTTCGAGCACTGGCTGAGCCATCTTGTAGGCCAGCGAGCACCAATATTGGCGGTCGCTCTGCTGCATTACTTTCTTCTTGGCATTTACTCCCATGAAAGGAGCCACAGCCAAGACTACCATGATGATCGTTCTATATATATAATTCATAGACAGTTGTTGTTTGTTGTTTAATATTTGTTGTTTTGTTTGTTCTGTTTACATTTGGTGGCACATAGATGCCAACATTTAATGAGTGTTTGCAAATATTTTGCAAATATAATCAAAAATAGTTAGAAACAAGCAGAGCGACCGTATTTTTTATTGTTTTTTCAACACTGGAGCACCATTTTCCCAAGAAATAGGTACCCAGAGATGCCGACTGTCACTTAATTGCTTTGGATTCCAAATATCTGCCATGAACACATAGTCGGCACCCTGGAACATCTTCTTCTGTGCGGCAGTTTCCACCTTATAGATAAAGGTACCCTGTCCACCGAAGGTTTTGTTGGCACCCTCGCCGCGGCAAGGGTTTGCTAACTGTTCCCAAGGACCATAGATATTCTTCGCCTTGAACATACGGGCTGCATTTGGAGCCCAACCGGTACATCCGCTGGTAATCATCCAGTAGGTACCATCCTGCTTGAAGATGGTTGGAGCCTCGTTCTGGCCACCAGCCGCAACACGAACATAGCTTCCGTTGTGCTGCATGTAGTCATCCGTCAATTGTGCGATTTGGAGCGTTAAGTTATCCTCTGATGAATAGATGTGGTATGCTTTACCATCATCATCGATGAAAATTGTCATGTCTCTCGACATCTGTCCTCCCTCAAAGTCTCTCATCCAGAACATGCCGCGCTCTATCTGCTTGCGCCATTCTGGAGTCCACCATGCCTTCAGTTCAGGGAATAGAAGCTGGTGCTTGAGGTCGGTGGTATCTGGTTTTGAGAATCCCACAGGATAGATTCCTGGATTCACTCTACCTGAGCGAATGAACTTGAAAGGTCCGAAAGGAGTATCGCTGGTTGCCACGCCATAGCGGGCAGCACCATAGCCCCTACCCTTCAATTCGAGATGGAACCACATGACGAACTTCTTGGTCTTCTTATTGTAGAGAACCTTAGGGCGCTCGATGATGCAACCACCTTCGATGTCGCTGCCTGGCTCATCTGTTACAGGAAGTACCAAGCCATGATTGGTCCATTTCTTGAGATCCTTCGAGGTGAAGCAGCTTACGCCCAGTGAACTGTAAGGTTTGCCATCAGCCGAACGGCTCTCGCCATACCAATAGTAGGTACCTTTGTAATTGAAGATGTTGCCACCATGCGCATTGATATGCTTGCCGGTATTGTCTTTCCATACACCGCCGTCCATCGGAGCTTGAGCCAATGAAGGCAGACAAGACAGCATCCACAACATCAGTAATGTGAATAGTTTATTCATTTGCGTTGAATTTATTATTAAGTTTGTAATACTCTAACTGTTCGTTGCTGGGTGCAAAATTAGAGAATTAAGCCTACTTTATAGGGCAGATTTCGGTAAAATAAGGATTCAAATCGTTAAAAACTGCATTTTAGGCACTTTTTTGGCAGATTCTTTATACCTTTGCAACGAATTTTGGAATTTAACTAACAATAAATAATAGACATGAAATCTGCCATATTACGCATCCTCATCTGTCTGATATGCTTTGCCACCTCGGTAAAAGCACAAAACTTCCCATATCGTTACCTTCCGCCCATCCCGATTGCACCCACCGAAGAGGTGAGCTGCATGTTCTTTGCCAGCAACGGCATCATGTGGGTAGGAACCAATGCCGGCGTGAAATCCTACGACGGATACGTGGCCAAAACCTATAAGTCGAGTGCCTACCAGCCAGGCATCCTGCCCAACAACACCATCCGTTCCATCGCCGAAGACCATCAGGACAACCTCTGGCTGGGAACAAGAAACGGATTGGTGAGGATGAACAAGCGTACCGGAAAATTCAAGAGTTTCTTCCTGCCCGAAGAATCCCAACGCATCATCTATACCCTCTACGTAAGCAAAGACGGAACGCTGTGGGTAGGAACAGACGGAGGACTCTCATATTTCAATCCAAAGACGGAGCGCTTCCATACATACACCCCCCAGAACACATGGCTTATTGATGAAAACGGACACAAGCAGAAGATTTCCAGATACAGCGTGAAAGCCATCGTTGAAGACCAGAACGGCGACTTACTCATCGGCACCTGGTCGTCGGGACTCATGCGATTCAAGCGCAAGACCCATACCATGTATCGCTATCCCAAGCTCAACGCCACCAACTCTGCCTACTCGCTCTTCTTCGACAAGCACCATCGTCTGTGGGTGGGAACCTGGGGCTATGGCGTGGTGCGACTGGACAATCCGGGCAATGTGAAGCAGCCTGGAGCACACCAGTACCCTTACAGCGCCAACCATTTTGATACCTTTTACAAGATTGTGCACGACCCAGTGACCCGAACACTCTGGGCATGCACCCGAGAAGGTGTGTGCTATCTGGAAGAAGATATTCCTAACGCAGAGTGGAAGGGATACAGCTCCATCGGCAATAATCCACTCAACTTCAACAACGATATCGCCACCGACGGACAGGGCAACATTTGGCTCTGCACGCAGAACAACGGCATCCTGCAAGTAAATACCCAGCCTTCGATGTTCAAGCTGTGGAATCTTGACAAGAGCCATACCCAGCTCACCATCAACTATATATATTCCATTCTGACCACCGACGGCGAGAATTTCTGGCTGGGACTGAACCCATACGGCATTGCCCTGCACAATCGCAAAACGGGTAAGACGCTCTTCAATAACGAGATTCCAGGTCTCGGCAATATACAGCAGAGAGTACTCACCACCAGTATATCGGATATCGTTCAAAGAAGCAACGGAGAAATCTGGTTTGCTAACAACAGCTATGGCGTCACCGTAAAGCCAACCGGAAAGCCAGCCTTCCAGCTGACGCACGAAACTCATCCATCAATCATACAGGATAATTTCGTCAATACCCTCTTCGAATCAGACGATAAAATCATGTGGATAGGACAGCGCAACGGTCTGAGCATCGTGTATCCCAACAACCAGGGCACTGCGATTACCATGAAGGAGGGAAAGCAAGACCTTACTTCTTGCGACATCCGCCATATCTCACAAGACAAGGAAGGCAACATCTGGCTTGCCACCGACAATGAGGGCATCATCCGCATATCGGGCAACGCCAGAAATCCGAAATCTTTAAGATGCAAGCAATATAGTCCTTCACTCCAGAATTTCGACATCGAAGATGCTACCGCCTGCCTCGAAGATTCAAGGGGAAGGCTCTGGGCCATCTCCAACAGCGGCGGACTCTTCCTATATAATAAGGTGAAAGACAAGTTTGAGCCGAAGAACCAGGAATATCATCTGTCCGGCGACCGCATGCTCACCATCAAGGAAGATGAGAATGGAAACCTCTGGCTCACCACCGATTATGCACTCGTCAACATCGTCTGGGGCAAGGATAGCAAGAAGCCGCAAGACATCATCTATTTCACCAACGAAGATGGTCTGGGCAATGTGCTCTTCGTACCCAACACGGCTTGCCAGTATGGCAAGGAACTCTTCTTCGGAAGCCGAACCAGCTTCTTCTCGTTCGTGCCGTCGATGAAGCCGCAACTGGGCAAGAACAGAAAAGCCAAACTGGTGGTTACCGACATTATTGTTGACGACCAGCCTTTCGCCAAGCTCGATTCTGCCGAAAAGGCTGATATCTCGAAAGAGATGCCTGCCTATACCCGACAGCTCATCATTCCGGCTGGAGTGAAGAAATTCAACGTGGAGTTCGCACTCCTCACCTACGGCAATACCGAGAAGAATGTATATGCCTACCAGCTGGAGGGGTATGACGACGACTGGCAGTATTGCGACAAGGGGGTACACAAGGCAGCCTTCCAGAACCTGAGTTCAGGAACTTACTATCTGAAAATCAAGGCTACCGACGGCTACGGCAAGTGGCAGGAACTGCCATATACCATCACCATCCTGGTGTTGCCGCCATGGTATGCATCCAGACTCGCCTTTATGCTCTACATTCTGATACTCATTGGCGGCATCTTTGCCATGGCAAGATGGTATAAAGACCGCGTGAAGACCCGAAACAGTTTGCAGATGGGCGTTATCCTTACCAATATCACCCACGAGCTGCTCACCCCGCTCACCGTGATTTCTGCCACCATCTACAAGCTCAAGGAGGTGGCGCCACAATATGAGGAAGACTATCTCGTGATGGACAGCAACATCAACCGCACCACCCGACTGCTGCGCCAGATTCTGGAAGTAAGAAAGTCGCAGGCAGGTCAGCTGCATCTGCTCGTGAGCAAAGGCAATCTGACTTCGTTCATAGAAGATGCATGCGAGAATATCCGTCCGATGGCTGAGCATCAGAAGGTTACCCTATCGCTCGAAAAGCCGAGAGGAGATGGCATGGCATGGTTTGATGCCGACAAGCTGGATAAGATTATCTACAACCTCATCTCCAACGCCATTAAATATAATAAGGTGGGAGGCAAGATAGATGTATCGCTCAGTTTCGACAAGGAGCAGGCCATCATCCGCATCTCAGACAATGGCATCGGCATGTCGGAAGAGAAAATGAAGCATCTCTACACCCGCTTCTTCGACGGCGACTACCGCAAGCAGAACCAGCCTGGCACAGGCATCGGCCTTGCCCTGACCCACGACCTGGTGAAACTGCACCATGGCGACATCCGCTGCGAAAGCGAGGAAGGCAAGGGCACTACCTTCACCCTCACCCTGCCTATCAGGAAGGGAGCGTATGCTCCTGCCGAGATAGATTTGTCGGACAAGGGCAAGGCGATAGACAAGGAGGCCATCCGACAGGCAAGCCAGGAAACGAGATTTGAAGCCCCAGCCGCCACCGAGGAAGACAAGCCGAAGCTGGAGCCGGTGCGCCCGAGCCACCTCATCAGAAAGAACATGAGCAAGATTCTCGTGGTAGAAGACAATGAGGAACTGCTCGCCCTAATGCAGCAGGTTTTGAGCAAGAGCTATCATGTGTTTACGGCAAAGAACGGAAAGCAGGCAATGAACACCATCATGAAGGAGAAACTAGACCTCGTGGTGAGCGACGTGATGATGCCAATTATGGATGGCATCGAACTGACCAAGCTGCTGAAAGAAGACAAGCGCTTCTGGCAGTTGCCTGTTATCCTGCTCACCGCCAAGAACAAGGAAGAGGATAAGACGGAGGCATACACCATTGGTGCCGATGCCTACATCACCAAGCCATTCAAGTTTGAGGAACTGGAGGTTCGCATCAATGCCCTGCTTGCCAACCGCAAGAAGCTGATAGAGAAGATAGAGTCCGTGGTTTCGCTCCAGGCGAAAGAAGAGGCTGATGCCCAGCCGAATGTTCACCTGAGCGACCCCGACCTGGAATTCGTAACCCGTGCCACAGAGATGGTGATGAAACATCTGGGAGATGCCGACTACGACCGTGAATCCTTCGCCAAGGATATGGCGATGGGCGAATCCACCTTATATAATAAGGTGAAAGCCACCACGGGGCAGACGGTCATCGCCTTCATCACGACAATCAGGATGAAGGAGGCTCGCCGCATCATGCAGTCGAACCCTAACATTCTGATCAGCGATGTAGCCACCCAGGTAGGTTTCAACACGCCGAAATATTTCTCGAAATGCTTCAAGAAGGAGTTCGGCATCTTCCCGAAGGAGTATGCCGAGGAACTGAAAAAAGGTTAATTGAAGCCCTCAGGAAATTTCGCATTCCGGGGTAACATATAAAGAAATCTGTCGCAATCTCGCTTTTTTATTGAGGTTACGACAGATTTTTCGTTTAAAAGTTGTCGTAATCTCATATTTTTTGTAACTTTGCGGCATGGATTTTTAAAACAGATGATTATGAAACAGGTAGAAGAAAGATATATCAGTTTGCTGACCGACTTCGGTTTCAAGCGAATTTTTGGAACAGCAATGAACAAGGATTTGCTCATTTGCTTCCTCAACAGCTTGTTTAATGGCAGACAGGTTGTGAAGGACGTATCGTATCTGAACCCTGAGCACGTAGGAGATGTCTATACCGACCGCAGAGCCATCTTTGATGTATATTGCGAGGGCGAAAACGGCGAGAAGTTCATCGTAGAAATGCAGAATGCCTACCAGACGTATTTCAAGGATCGCGCCCTTTTCTACTCAACCTTCCCTATCCGTGAACAGGCACCAAAGGGGAATGAATGGGATTTCAAACTCAATCATGTCTATACCATAGCCCTGCTCAACTTCAGCATGAACGAGGACGCCTTCGACAAGGAGAAAATCCGCCATCATGTACAGTTGTGCGACACAGCTACCCACAAAGTATTTTACGACAAGCTAGAATATATCTATGTAGAGATTGCCAAGTTCAACAAATCCCTGGAAGAATTGGATACGCTTTACGAGAAGTGGCTCTATGCACTGAAGAACCTCTATAAACTTACCCAGCGCCCGAAAGAACTGTGCGACAAGGTCTTCGATCGCCTCTTTGAGGAAGCCGAAATAGCCAAGTTTACTCCGCAGGAAATGAGGGAGTATGAAGCTAGTAAGAAGGCATATCGAGATATCAAGAACTCTATTGATACGGCAAAACAAGAAGGTCTTGCTGAAGGTTTAGAAATAGGCATGGAAAAAGGCATGAAGCAAGGCATGGAAAAGGGCATGAAGCAAGGCATGGAAAAGGGCATGAAGCAAGGCATGGAAAAAGGCATGAACCTGCGAAGCCTTGAGATTGCCAGAAAGATGCTGGCAAAGGGTATGGATGAAGCGTCTATCATGGATATGACGGGGCTGACGGTAGAGGAGATAAAGATGCTGAAAGCGGAGATGTAGATTACGAATATCACCATATAATCAAGGGTCTATACGCCACCTGTTCATCGTGGCATATAGACCCTTTCTATTTCCCGCGAAATAAGTTTTTAGCGAGAAAAAGTATCAAAGTCTCATTTTTCGCAGCAAAAGCCGTTTATCTAATTAATAGTCAACATATTAACACGAATGAGACTTTTCGGATAATTTTACAAGAAGTATCATAGATGTATCATAAAAGCATCACGAAGTATCATAAAAGCGGCACTATGCATCATAAAAACATCACTAAACATTGATATATAAACTCATAGCAGTTTACTTACAGAGTGCCCAAAAATCATCTCGCACTTTGGGCACTCAGTGCCCATCGCACGGGCAATAAGCGACCGTCACTTGGTCTGTCAATGACCATCACTTGGTCCCTAAGAGACCATCAGACGGGCATATACAGACCAACTAATGGGGAGACTCTTACGATTTCAATAGACACTTCATTACTTGATTAACTGAAAAACTAGACACAATCAATTTTATGAAGCTTTCATGAGACTTTAATGAGACTTTAATGAGACTTTAATGAGACTTCAATGAGACTTTAATGATACTTCTTGTAAAAGAATCAGAAAAGTCTCATTTCTATATCTTACTACATATCAAGCATATACAACACAAACCACCTCATAAAATGAGACTTTGAGACTTTTTCTCATAAAAAAATCATTTCACAAAGCGATATTTTACCTTCGCCATCGGATAGTTATCGTTCAATCGCAAGATGATGCGATAAACGTTATCATTCCACTGGGTCTTCATGATGCCATCCGTCATCTGCACCTTTTCTACCGATGCCGAGAGATACTGCGCATCATATTCCAACCGCACATTGCCACCTTGAAGCAGGATTCTTCCCGCCTTCTGCATCACAGGCTTACCGAAAGCCATCAGGATAATCTGATTATCAAATACCTGACCATTCAGTCGGTTTTTCTCTATCTGTAGGGAATCGAGCTTATACTGTTCGGTTACTTCCACCCAGTTGTATTCCCTATCCAGGACGATGGTACGCTGCCATTTATCCACATGCGCCGCCTCGGTATATGCCTTTTCGAGATTCAGGGTAAGAGAAGAGATGCCCTCGCTGAATACATGGTTCACCTTGTCGGCACGATATTTCTTGCCATCCTTCTGCTCCAATCCGTTGATGATAGGCACATTGTGATAAGCCGAACGACAGTTCATCAGTTCAAAACGCTGGTTGCTGAACGATTTCGAGGTATAGGTATCTCGTCCCAAATCGATGACCACCGGCTGGTTGTTGTGATAAACAATAAAGTTACCGATGTCGTTGTGGTTATGGCTTTCGGCATTGTTGCCGCCCTTTGCAGCCACAAACCAGTTTTTGTTGCTCGCCACCATAATCTGCGAATTTTCCAGATAGGCATCTTCTGTCTTTGGCTCCACAGCAGCTGTTTCCTGATACTTTGCCAGCATGGAGAGGAGCATCAGCTCCCTGCCCAGTTTAGGATAATTGCCCGATTTCAGGAAGAGCGTAGTAGGCTTGAGGGTATATTGATATTTATTACCCACGTATGCCGCCAGCTGCATCATCTGTTCATTCTGGAGATAGGCTCCATAAGGAAAGAGGATGTTAATGTTCGGAATATTCTTTGCTTGGGCATCTGAGAAATTCACGAAGGTAAGGTCGTTGATATACATCGTAGTGATGAATCTGCCCATATTCTCCACCTTTTTCTTCTGAGCTTCATTCAATGTCAGAACCGCCTGCTTTGGCGCAAACTGCATGAAATAGAGCGATTCGAAGAACGAGGCTCCGGCACAATCCCAATAGCTTACGCCTTCCTCGCAACCGCCATCATCCGGATACCCCTTCAGGAAGGTTCGCAAACATTGCTGCACTCCCTTGAAGGCTGCATCGCGCTGCTTGGCATCCTGCTCACAGATGAGCACCGTCTGCAACCAGTTGGTCGTAATCCAGGTATTCCAGTTGTTGGCATTGTTCTTCCAGCCCTGCGGCTGGTTCAACACCGGCTGCAGGAATCTGCGATTGATCTCGCTTCTCACACTATCGCAGAGTCCCTTTTCCTTTCTGTTGATATCATCTTCGAGCATATAGAGCGTCCAGGCAAGCATATCCGCAGTCTCGGCATTGAAGAGATCCACGGGTTGGATATCCCTTTCGGGATGGTCTTTCGGATAATGCGCCGGGATTCCCCACCAAGGCTCCTTCTCTATAAAATAATGCAAGCCCTTGCGGATGGAAGGCAGGAACCGTCCCCTGCCCTGCATGATTTCTGCCATCACCAGACAGACAAACTGTTTTCTGATACCAAAGCTCGCCTCCTCGTATCGGGTACGGTTACCATTGGTTCGGAACTCAGCAAACATCGAGTTAGGAATGGCATTCCAAGATTTGCTCCTATAGAGATTACCCAACCGGATATAGTCGTTGCGCATCGCCACAGGCACCTGCTTCTGCCAGTATTTATCACCCGCCTTCGGAAAAGGCATAAAAAAAGCCTGGGCTTTCACCACTATGGATGAAAGCACCAAGCCTATTATCATTATCAATTTCTTGTTCATATCGTTTGTTTTTTTGCGTACAAAGATACAAAATTATAGCTAGACTAAAGTCTAGAAAATGATAATTTTAGATGAAATATCGTTTAAAAGCGATATTTTGAGAGAGAATTCCACATTTTCCAAAGCTTATGCATCAAGAACTTACTACTTTCTCAAAGAATTGGCAGTCAGTTCCAGAAGACTTTGCAGATATTCATCGTCTGTATCCTTCTTCATCTTATTCAGCGAAGTGGCACAGAATTTCTTCTCGTCAGCATTCAGCAACTTGCCGTATCCCTTACAAAGCTTGACTATTTTGTTGGCAATGCCCGTCTGGAGGGTACGCCGAGTCACCTGATTTCCGAAATTAGAGTATAGGTCTCCGGCATTCTTAAAGGCTGCACGGAGCGTATTGAGTTGCATCATAAACTCTGCCGCATCCTTTGGAGGAGTCTCATCGAAATAATAACTGCCAGCCAAACTCTTGTCAAACTTGAAGTTCTTGATCCGCGAGAAAAGAGAATCCAGATCTTGAACAGACGGTTTCGTATAAGAGAATGGCTGCGTATAAGAGAATGACTTCGTATTGGCGGATGGCTTCTTATAGGTTTGCGGATCCTTGGAGTGGAACTTATACACACTGCCCAATACCACATCATTCTTTCCTGGATACCATACCAAGGCATAAACATATCGCATGGTAGAATCCTTGCAGTCACGGAAATACTGCAGGTTATAGTTGCGGTCCTTGTGAGCACCAAACTCGTAGGTCGTGGAATTGTTATTGCCATATCCCACCCTATTCGTCTCAATGCTGGCAGAACCCGCTTTCTTGGTAAAACTGATATAAGCGAGACGACTATTGCTCAACAAAGCCTTATGAAAAGTATCCACCATTTTCTGCTTCTTCCTGGGAACGGCGAACTCAAATCCCTTCATCATACCTATATTATAGGTATTCATCGTGGAAGAAGTAACGAGATCGTCTTGCGATAAATCCTGAACGAATTTATCAAAAGCCTGGTCGATAGCCGGTATAGGCTTCTGGGCATGGCAAGCCGAAGAGAGCATCATCAGGCAAGCCACAAATGCTAATTTAAAAGTTGTTTTCATATTCTTCTTCTTTTTAATTGTTTCTTGTTAATAAACCTCCTGGTCATCATTTTAATAAACCTCCTGGTCATCACTCACATGGTCCTCATCATGCACATTCTCCTCGCTTTCGAACGAGGCACTGGCAATATCGGCATTGAGCGACTGGGTCTGAAGAGCATCGACGAGATAGAGCTTGAAGAACATTTCATTCTGCTGTGCCTCCATCTCACAGAGATGCTCATCGGCAAGCTTTTCCGGCTCTGCCAACAAAGAATCGGTAGCAATATTCTGAGCTATCCAAAGCTTTGGAGGAGCAGGAGCAAACAGATGCTGACGATATTTCCTCTGCTTGTGCTTCCTTGTTTTGGGAGATACGGAATCACCCGACTTTTTTATCTTTTCAGGCATGGAGAGATCGGCATTTGTCGATTTCTTCTCGTGGACAACAGTTGAATCAGCATCCTCCTGAGTCGTTCTTCCTTCGAGTTGAGCCATCTTAGAATCATCCTGATGCCCTGTCTGTCGCCCTACCCAAGGAATAGCAAACCCTATCAGCAAGGCGATGGATGCAGCCAAACTAAGCGGCAACCATAGGCGGCGCATTCGTGCCTTAGCCTTTGGATGAGCATTCTCTACATGCTCCTCCGCCTCATGATCAAGAGGCATACCCTCGTCGAAATATCCAAACATCATCTGGTATTCCTTCAGGTCATCGCTCACATCGGGATGCTGGCGAAACCACTCCCCTAGCAGAGCCTCCTCTTCCAGAGAAGTCTCACCAGCCATAAATCGGTCGAGCAACAGTCGTATGTCCTTTTCTTTTTCGTTCATATCCAGTTTCCTCCTTTATTGATTATACCTATTTTATATATAAGGGCTATCGACATCTTTTTCTGATTTCCTGCAACATCTGCTTTCTTGCCCTCGAAAGCAAGACAGATACAGATTCAGGGGTGATGCCCACGATTTGCGCTATTTCCTCAAAGCTTTTCTTCTCTACCTGTCGCAGATAAAGCACCTGATATTGGTTGGAGGGCAGAGCCTTGAGGCGTTTTTGGAGCCACTGTTCGTTCTCCGAGTTTTCCACTTCCACATCGGGCGGTGCATAGTGGCTAGGCGACTTATCGAAAGGCTGGGCATCTATCGAAATCATCTTCCGCTTGCGAAAGAAGTCGATGCAAAGATGCTTGGCTATGCAACCCATCGAACCTTTGGCATGAGCAGCAGACTGAATGTCTTCCTTGATAGCCCAGAGCTTGAGCATCGCATCCTGTGCGATGTCCTCAGCCTCTTCGCTGCCAACGCCATAACCCTGACTGATTTGCAAGGCTATCTGCCGCAACTGCGGAACGATATGGATGAATTCATTCTCTGTCATTTGCTCTCTATTGTTTTATTTGTTCAAAACTACAACATAAACGGAAAAGAAGTGTTTTTCTTAATGGGATTAACCTATATTAACAAGAAAGCCTGGCAAACGACGTTTGCCAAGCTTTCTTGATTAAAAAAACTATTTATTACTTATCCATAAACGACAAGCCCTGATAGAACCAGACATTCATCTGGTTGGCACCACGATGATTCCAGGCATAGTAAGGAATCAAGGTGAGAGGGGTGCAATCTACAGCGACCACATCCTCCTTCTTCTGGTAGATAATATGGGCAGGAGAGGTAACGATAGCCTTTACGGTGAAGGCTGGGGCTCCCTTGGTCTCCGTGTTCTGGATGCTGTAGTTGTCAACGAGAGTGAAGCTTGGCTTCTCTGGCATAACGGCATGGAGCACAGGTTCATTGCTATTATCCACAGCCTCAGCGCAATATACCAATGGACCGCGCTCTACAGCTATCTTGTCGTTGTCATCAGCAACCTTAGCATTTGCCACTACGGTGCGAACAGGCATATCGAAGTGGATACGAATGACATCACCCTTCTTGATATTCTTGACAGGCAGATAACCCTTGTTGGCATTGAGGTCAACCTCTACAACCTTGCCGTTTACGGTTACGCTATAAGCAGGCTTCTCGGCATCGCTATACTTGTAAAGATCGCTAGGCACCACCTGGTTGCGAACCCATCCAGGAATACGGACCAGGAGGTTGGCATTCTTCACACCGCTCTTCTTCACAGCAATCTTGATATCGCCGTTCCAAGGATACTCGGTAGTCTCCTCCAGAACCACATCCTTGCCATTCACCTTGATGGTAGATGTATTACCGGCAAAGAGGTTTACATAGATGTTGTTATCCTTCACACCATAGAGATAACCCGGCACAGAAGGGATGAAGCGGCTCAGGTTACTTGGGCAGCAGGCACATCCGAACCAAGGCTGGCGGGTGGTGTTGCCATCAGCATTGAAGGCATACTTGCCGTCGCTTGACAATGGGTTAGGATAGAAGAAACGACCGCCATCCATGCTCATACCCGAGATGACACCATTATATAAGGTACGCTCCATGCAGTCGATATACTTGCTCTCGCCGTGAAGCAGGAACATGCGCTCAAAGAGATAAACCATAGAAATGGCTGCACAGGTCTCGTTATAGGCAGTCATGTTTGGCAACTCATAGTTATCACCGAAAGCCTCACCTGCATGGCGGGCACCTACTCCACCTGTAAGATAGTATTTCTTGCCAACGATGTTTTCGAAAATACGGTCAATCACCTTCATATAGGCAGAATCCTTGGTCAGGGCAGCCACATCGGCAATACCGGCATACATATAGCCGGCACGCACCGCATGACCTACCGCCTCTTTCTGCTCCAGGATAGGAGCCTGACTCTGAGAATATGGGTTGCGGATATGAGTCTTGCCACGATAATCGAGTAGATACTTAGCCTCATCCAGATACTTCTTCTCACCGGTCAAGGTATAGAGACGAGCCAAAGCCATCTCTGCAATCTGATGTCCTGGCACCACGGTAGCCTGACCAGCATTAGGTCCCACCTCCTTTACCACACAATCGGCATAGCGCTTTGCGATGTTTAGGAACTTGGTGCTGCCCGTAGCCTGATAGTGAGCACAGGCTGCATCTACCATGTGACCAAGGTTGTAAAGCTCGTGACTCAAATCCTCGTCCTTGACCCAACGCTTATTTCCCGACCATCCGTGTGGATGCTTTGGGTTGATGGTACGGGCGGTATAGAGATAGCCATCTGGCTCCTGAGCAGCAGCTACTACATCGAGCACGCTGTCGATGTAAGCCTTCAACTTCTTGTTCGGATAAGTCTGGAGGATGTAGCTGGCACCTTCGATGGTCTTATAAACATCGGTATCATCGAAAGAAAAGCCCATGAACTTGCTCACATCCCACTCCTTGGTATCCAAGCCCGGGTGGTTAGGATGCTGCAGGGTATAGGCAGCCATCTCGAAGTTCTTGTAACGGTGCTCGCTTTCGCACTTGCTGAAAGCCAATGGCACGGTTACCTCTCGGGCAGCCTTCAGACGGGCACCCCAGAAGGTGTTCTGTGAAATCTTCACACTGGTAAAAGGAACCTGAGTAAATGGATAACCATTGCTCAGTGTCTTCTGCTTCTGCGCCATTGTAGGCATTGCCACGGCAGCAGAAAGCAATACTGCAGAAATAAATCTCTTCATTATAAATAGGTTTAATTATTTGTTGTTTATTTATGGGTGCAAAGATACAAAAAGTTTTCGATTATAGTGTAAGTTAAACAACAAAAGATAGGTACTTATCGTTAAAAAGTAACGAAAGCACCTATCTTTTACCTTATTTTATATACCCTTGTGGGTAGGAACTACTCGCTTGATGGTTCCATCGGCATTGAATTCCAACTTGTCGATGCAAACCTCACGGTGAACACCTGGCTGGAAATGGATGTAATCCTTGTTGATGCGATGATATACGATGTACCACTCATCTGTGCCAGGCTTCTGGATGACGGAGTTATGGGCTGTGCCATAAATCTCGTGCTGAGGGTCCTGAATCAGAACGATAGGATCCTTGGCTACCTCGATAGGACCGAGCGGAGACTTGGATGTTCCATAAGCCACATGATAGTTGGCTGCACCCGTATCGTCCACCGACCACATGAAGTAGTAGAGTCCGTTGCGATAGAACACGTATGGAGCCTCGCGATAAGCATAGTCTCGCAGGCTTCCACCCTTTGGAGTCATTACGGTTACGGTTTCGTCCTTAATTTGAGTCATGCTTGGCTCCAACTCGGCACCAGCCATAAAGCCGTTGCCCCAATAGAGGTAAGGCTTTTTGGAAACCGGGTCGATGAAAACATCCACATCGATGAGCTGACCGTTGCAACCCGGATGGTTCTTCGCCAGGAGAGGATGGCCCAGGTCAACGAATGGACCTGTAGGAGAATCAGAAACCGCTACACCCATCTGCTTTCTGCCGTTGTCATTAGGACGGGCACTGAAATAGAGATAGTACTTGTAGCTGCCGTTCTTCTGCTTCACCTCTACGGCTGCCGGAGCCCAGAGATTGCCATTGGCCCAGGAAATCTGGTCGCTCTTGGCATCGAGCGCCACACCTTCGTTCTTCCACTCCTTCAGGTCGGAAGAAGAATATACGTAGTATTTATATCCACCCCATCCCGGTTTTCCATCGGTGGTAGAATAGATGTAGTACTTACCCGTCTTGTTGGAATACAGGATTTCCGGGTCGGCATGGAAACCTGGCAGGATAGGGTTGCCCAATCCGCTGGCACCCTTGGTGGTTGGAGCAATAGGCCGGATGGTTCCATCGGCATTGTAAGCCATCGGTTCGATGATGACACTGCGCTTGTAGCTTCCGCCATCATGCAAGGCACCATTATGAGAGAAGAAGAGCCACTGGTCGTTATAGTTTACGATGGCTGGATGGGTGGTATTGCTGTTGCCGGCAATCTCACTGATGATGCCCTTGGCTGTCCAAGGACCCATGATGTTGTCCGCCATGGCGTATGCTATCTTCTCTGGCCAGCCTGAAGCATAGCTCAGATAGTACTTCTTGCCATATTTGTGAACCCAAGGAGCCTCGGTGAATGGGAACTCGGTTCCTACGTCGATGCGCTTGATTTCGCCATCAATCTCCACCATATTATCCTTCAGCTTGGCGATGTAGCACTGTCCATTACCCCATATAATATAAGGTGTATTGTCATCGTCAATGAAGATGGCTGGGTCGATGCAAGCCCAACTGTGCTTGGAATCGAAGCAATCCTTGTTGGTCAACAATGGCTTGCCCAGTGCATCCTTGTAAGGACCTGTAATCTTATCGCTCACAGCCACACCGATGCCACACCAGTTGGTAGAAACATACCAGTAGTACTTGCCGTTTCTTTCCACCACATGTCCGGCGTATGCCTGCTTGCTCTTTGCCCACTTGAAATCAGAAACCATCAGTGGGGTTGGATACTGGGTCCAATGCTTCATATCGGTGGTAGAGAAAATCTTCCAGTCGTGCATTTCGTAGCTAGGATGATTGCCCTTGGCATCATGACCGGCGAAAAGCCACAAGGTGTCCTTATCTACCAAAACGGCAGGGTCGGCAGTATAGATGTGAGAGAAGAGCGGATTGCCTGTTGCCACGAAATCGTGCTTCAACACATAGCCCCACTTCTGCTGCAATCTCTCCATCTCGTCCTTGGTTACAGAGCAAACCGTGCCATGACGAGGGAAGAAATCCTTGCGGAATGATTCTGGCTTAGCAGAGAAGGTATTCAAATCCTTGGAAGTCTGATACTCATATCTACCCGAACCGTAGAGGTCGTACATCAGGATATATTCATCCTTATTGTTGAGTTTGAAGATGCCGGAGCCTTCCACACCTGTCTTGCTGTCAGCATAGGCATCAATAAACTTGAAGTCCTCCTTCCAAGGTCCCTTCAGGTTCTTGGCAGTAGCCTGCTGAATACCGTTCTGTATCTCCTTACCTTCGGCATTCTTGATGTTTCCCTTGTAGAACATGTGATAAACGCCGTTGCGCTCGATGATGTCGTTATCGATGCAACCATACTTGGCATTGAAGAGCACCTTTGGCTCACTCTCGAAACCCGTAAAGTCCTTGTTGGCATAAGCATAATAGGTAACGAGGCTCTTTCTGCCATCACCCGTACGCTGAAGAGTGAAGTAAATCATATACTTCTTTGCCTTCTTGTCGTAGATGGTCTGAGGAGCCCATACCCAGTAGGCATCGCTGAAGTGCTCCTTGTAGTCTTCCTTCAACACGATTTTAGAGTGAGTCCAGTTCACCAGGTCCTTCGATTTCATCAATACGATGCCCGGATTATCCTTCCATCCATTTTTCACGGTGTTCATATCGGTAGCCACGATATAATAGCAGCCATCTTCACCACGAAGGATATGAGGGTCACGGATACCGCCACTGGTACTGATAGAGTCGCTGGCGATAACTGGCTGGTTGTCGTTGAGCGCATACCAGTTCTTGGCATCCTCGCTGATAGCAAAGCGAAGATGCTCCTGCTTATTACCACTTCCTTCGAAATAAGCGAAGAGATAGCCTGCAAAATTCTGCTTGGCAGCCTTCTTTGCCGCCTGCACATTCATCGGCATTCCGAGAGCCAATGCCGTCATCAGCATCCCGCCGATTGTCAGTTTTCTGTTCATCATTATCTTGTTATTAATGTTAGTGTTCATCAGAATTATGTTAATCTCTACAATTTGCTTGCAAAGATACATCATTTTATACGAACAAAGGTATGTAAATTCTGATAAAAACAGAGCCATTTCGTTCAAATGGCAGTATTTTCGCCCTAAAACCAGTAGGGGCGGCTCTTAAGAACCGCCCCTAGTTAGTTTCATTCATGTTATCCCTAAATCCAATCTTTACCTTAAATCATTTCAACTAATTCATCCTATCTTTCAGACTTGTTCGTTTTCTTTTCAGAATTATATATGAATTCTATTTCAACTTTTCTTAGTTTACCTTGTCCTCATCGGCAACGGCATCCTGCCAGTTGTCAAATTCAGGGATAGAGGCATCATAACCTGCATAACCATAGTTCTGACGGAGCTGACCATAACGGTTGGCAGTGATGGCACTTTCAGGAATAGGCCAGAACACGTTACATTTGTTCATGGTGTAGTTGAGAGTTGCCTTACCACTCTTAATGCCCATTCCCCAAGGACGGTTGTAATAAGAATAGTTCACGCAACGCTGATACCAGTAGCTGCCACCCGTGAGGTCGGTACCTTCCTGCTTGTCCCAGTTATCTACGCTATATGTATTGCCCCACTCATCAGGCTTACCACTCAAGGCAAGGTCATAAGATACACGAGTCAACTCAACGTTGCGCCATTCCTCAAGATAAAGCTCACGAGCACGCTCGTTCATGATATCACCGATATTAACAGTGGTATAGAGCTGAGAGCAATGAGCACGCTTACGGATTACATTCACATCCTCTGCTGCACCGGTAGCATCGCCCTGATAGAGCTTTGCCTCGGCACGAAGCAGGTAAGCCTCTGCCAGACGATAGAGATAGAGTGTACCATCGGTACCCTTAGTACAACCATTAAACTGAGTTGCGCCCAGATTAGCCTCAGCAGATGCATCCTTGAAGTAAATCTTGTAGAGAGGGAAGTCGAACCAGCAACGGATAGAGTCGGTGCAGAGACACTTACCACTTTCATCATACAGCTGGAATGGCTTTCCATCATACTCAGAATCCTGATTGTTATACTTCAGATCGCTCATATGAACCCAGTTACCAATCTGTGAATTATGACGGTAATCCTCATTATCCTCTATGCCATTCACAGCCCACATACCATGCTGTGACCAGTAAGAAGGACGGAAAGTAGCGATGCCACGACCGAAAGCACGGAGCAGGTCATGATCCTTGCGATACTTGGCGTTGGTACGGGCATAGTTCATACCTGCAGCCTTACCATCAGGAGTCTTCAGGTTACCATTGTCATTCCAGCTAGGACCGAAATAACGCATGGTAAGATAATCAATATGGCGCTGGTCGCTGATGTTCAGCATCACCATGATATTCTCAGTATTGTCTGAGCAATACTTGTTAACAGGACGATGGAGATCCCAGATTACATTACGGGTAATGTTCCAGGTCTCAGGTTCACCGCTGTTAGCATCATCGTTGCTGCCGAATGGCTGTGTCATCAAGGCAAGTCCTGAATTGTTGATCAACTCATCACACTGCTGCTCAGCCTTCTTCCACTCACCTACAGAGAGATAAAGCTTGGCAAGAAGCATGCGGCAAGCTTCCTTGTTAACCATACCAATGGTGCTCATCTGCTTCTGTGAAGGAACCCAGTTTACGGCCTGTTCCATGTCATGCACACACATTTCCAGGATAGCCTGACGCTTGGTAGTCTTGTAGTTCTGCTTTGGCACCTCAAGAATCTTGGTTACCAATGGTACATCACCCCACTGCCAGCAAAGTGCATAGTAGCGATAGGCACGATGGAACATTGCACGACCCTTGTATTCGTTCTTCTTCTCCTCAGAGAGTCCTTTCACACCATCAATGTAAGAAAGTACGGTGTTGGCATACTTGATACCTGTGTAACCCTCATCCCAGTAGAACTGCATATAGTTATTGTCATTTGCCTGCATTCCGCTAGTTGGAGTCAACTTCTTGTTTACATCATCCCAGATGCCGCCTCCCTGGTCGGTCTTTCCATAAAGCATGAGATCGGACATCATGTATTCTGTAGCAATAGGACAAGAGAGATTCTTGTTATCCCAGTAGGTCCAGTAAGAACAGAGATGACGGTCGGCCATCGCAAGAGCTGCCTGAAGACCCGATTCTGTTGAGAAAGTCTTATTAGGCTCATACATTGACAATGGGTCTGGGTCTAAGAAATCGCGAGAGCAACTTGTTGCAGATGTCAAGCCTGCCACAACGATGAGACCCTTTGCTATATTCTTATATATCTTAGTTTTCATATCGTTTCTATTTATATATTGTTTATACCTTATATATATTATTGCCTCCCACGTTTACAATGTTACGTTCATACCGAAAGTAAATGTTCGTGTAGCAAGACCTCCTGTCTCAGGATCTCCGTACTCCCAATCAGAAGAATGGATTGTACCGAGGTTCTTGATATTGAAGAACAATTTCAAGTTGCTGATACCTGCTGGTGCCAACCACTCCTTAGGGAAGGTATAGGCTACCGACAAGTTGTCGAAGCGCACGAAAGAACGGTTGATGAGCTTCTGTGCACCAGTAGCACCTACAGGACCCTGAGCATTAAGGCGGGCATACTTATTGGTTGGGTTTTCTGGAGTCCAGTAGCCCTTCACCCAAGTATTACATCCGTTGGTAATAAGCGAACCGCCATTATCATTGTTCAGATACCAGCCAGAAAGGCTCTTGTGACCCAACATAGAATACATGCTAAAACCTACAGTCCAGTTCTTGAACAGAGTAAAGTCATTTCGCATGCTCCAACGTACCTTAGGAGTAGTCTGACCCAGGAACTGCTTATCCTCGTTGCCATATACATACTTCTTGACTGTACCATCTGCATTATACTCATCGTTGTCTGGATTGTTCCATACCTTAGGGTCACCAGGACGCTGACCATACTTGGCAGCCTCTTCGTATTCATCAGCCTGCCAGATACCGATTACCTTGTAATTCCAGATAGTACCGATAGCCTTGTCTATGAACCATCCGTTGCTCAAGTCATCAGACTCCTTGCTTCCAATTACATTACCATTGGCATCTTTCACATCCTCATATACTCCATAGAGCTTCTTGATGGTGTTCTTGTTCCAAGACAATCCGAAGTTTGTACGCCACTCGAAATTCTGGGTCTTGATGTTAAGTGTATTGAGCGAAAGCTCGATACCGTCATTGTTCACCTGTCCCAGGTTGGTTGTCATGGAACCGAATCCGCAGAATCCCGGCAAGCGCTGGTTCATGATCATATCCTTGGTCATCATGTGGTAATAATCGATGCTACCCGAAATTCGGTCGTTCAGGAAACCGAAATCAAGACCCAGGTTGATGGCCTCAGTCTTCTCCCACTGCAAGTTAGGATTAGCCATTCTACCCACACTCAGGTACTTCATATCCACAAGATTTCCACCCGTGATATAGTTCATGGTCTTACCGGTACCAGAACCGAGATCGGCAAGTGAAATGTATGGATCAGAGAGCGAACGGTTACCGTTCTTACCCCATGAAGCACGTAGCTTACCATTGTTCATGATATGTCCCCACTTCCAGAACTTCTCGTTGGTAAACGACCAAGCCAAAGCCACAGATGGGAAGGTTGCATATGGATTGCTTGAACCGAAAGCAGAATAACCATCACGACGCACAGAAGCTGTAATCATGTAACGGCTATCGTAGCTATAGAACAAACGTGCAAGGAGAGCATCTGCAGTCTGGTGAGAATCGCTGGTACCAAACTTACTCTTAGTAAGCGTTGCGTTCTGAGTATTATGGAATCCGAGCGCATCAGATGGCAGAATCTCACGAGCATTGATATAGTCACTCCAGTAACGGCGCTCCTCTGCCTCCTGTACGAGAGTAAGGATTACATGATGCTTCTTGGCAAAAGTATGATCCCAAGTAATGGTATTATTGAGAGACCAATCGAAACGCTTGCCCCAGTTACGATCTACACCACGATCCTGCGCATTGGTATCAGGACGGTCGGCTGACATAAAGTAACGGTTGTAATAGTACTGATAGCGAGGTGAAGCATTGAAGCTATAAGTAATGCCGAATGGCAATGTAACCTTCGCATTGACAATCGTATTCAACACCTGATATCCTCTTTCAAGATCCAGATACTGGCGTTCGAAGTCATAGCTATAACCACCATAGAAGGATTTATCCATAGGATATTGTGCCAAACTTCCATCTGCATTTGTATAGATAGAGTAAGGAGAGTTGCGAAGCTGGTTACTATCCCAATAGTTGGTACCCAGACCAACAGAGATATCACCATCCGAACGGTCCTGGAAGTTCACATTGGCACCAATCTCCAACCATTTGGTAACCTTACCTGAAATCTTCATGTTGGCACGTACAGAACGATATTCGTTACCCTTTACAGCACCTTCATTATGAAGGAAACCTGCAGAAAGATAATAGTTCATATTCTCGCTGGCACCAGAAATGCTGGCGTTATAATCCTGGTTGATACCTGTGCGGAAAGTCTTATCCCACCAATCAACGGTCTGTCCATCCAGATAGTTCTGAAGAACATTGCCACGAAGGCCAAGACGCTGAGCATAGATACTGGCATCCGACTCGCCATCGCTGTTCTTGGTATAGCCAGCCCATGTAGCCTGATCTACGCCATAGAGACGCTGTGCATTCTCGGCAGTATCAAAATAACCTGGCTGGAATTTCAGATTTCCCTTATTGTCCTTGGCACGATATGCACCATACACACCATCATCGCCCATACCATAAGAGTCTGCCTTGTACCAATCCTCACGATACTTCATGTAACCTACTGCATCATAAACATCCATGGTATAATCGCTCTTGGTATTGATGCCTAAATTGGCACTTACATTGATGGTTGGCTTACCCAACTTACCCCTCTTGGTAGTTACGATGATGACACCGTTGGCAGCCTTCGCACCATAAACAGCGGCAGCAGAAGCATCCTTCAAGATATCAATCTGCCCGATATCATCTGGATTGATTTCTGATAGTTCACCATAGAAAGCCATACCATCAAGGATAATCAACGGATCGTTGTGACCACCACTGGTATATACAGAACGCTGACCACGAATCTGCATAGAGCCACCACCCTTGGCATCTGCACTATAACCTACATTCAAGCCTGGGGTACCACGGAGCAAATCCTGTACGGTTGAAGGATTTTCATTAGCCAGTTTATCCGGATTAATCTGAGTTACACTACCCGTCAAGTCTTTCTTGCGCATGGTACCATAACCCACAACGACTACATCGTTGAGCTGCTTGGCATCCTCCTGCAGTGTAATCTGTAGATGAGAAGCTGTGGCTTTAACAGTTTGGGTCTTAAAGCCTATATAAGAAACTTCCAGAGTTGCACCCTTGGAAGCATCGATTGTGAAATGGCCATCCAGGTCGGTGATTGTACCGCCCTTTTCGCCCTTCACCTTAATAGTAGCACCGATAACGGCCTCACCGTTACCATCTACCACTGTACCTTGTACCTTACCTACCTGCTGCTGAATAGCTGACACAGGTGAAACCTCAGTTGCGGCTGCAGCCTGAATGGCTGGTGCACTTGCCATGATCATCATGAGCAGAGCCTTCCGCGAAGCTGTAAATAGGAATGTCTGGTTCATACTTTTCTATTATTGTTAGTTATACATTTCACACATTGTTCATTTTCCGACTGTCTATTCTGTGTTCGGTCTGTCGTGAAAGCCGCAGCATTTACGCCGTTGAACGGTGGCAAAATTAATGCTTTGTTCCAAAATTAAAGGGTAATTAACAAGAATAGACCGAAAGTTATCGTTACCACATGTGGAAATCATGATAATTATACCTAAAATCATGATAATTACACATAAAACATAGGGGATATTTCAGATTTATTTCGTAAATTTGCAACAAAATTCTAAAATAACAAGATATGAACCAACAACGTATAACATTTCGATATATAGGTTTGAAGATACAAATCGTTCTCGTCTTAATGATGTGGACAGCACAATTACAGGCCTTCAACTATTTGCCAAGATTGCTCAACTCCGTATATCCTTCCGCTTCAGAAGAGCAGAAATGCATGCTCATCGACAAGCAGGGACTGATATGGATTGGTTCAGATGGCGGAGTGAATTCCTATGATGGTTACCGTTTCAAGAATTACAGAAGCGATGCCACATCACCTAATATTCTGCCAAGCAATACGGTTCTTTCCCTGACCGAGGGAAAGGACGACGTGCTATGGATAGGAACCAGAAACGGCATTGTCAGCATGGATAAGAAATCGGGCAAGTTTACCACCCATCATCTGCCAGGCACAGAGAATCGTGTCATCTATAATCTCTTCACTTCCAGTGATGGAAAGATATGGATTGGAAAAGATGGTGGTGTGAGCTGCTATCTGCCAGAAGAGAAGAAATTCTATTCTTATACTTCACAGAACACCACCATTGTGGAAGCCAACGGCAAGCGCCATGCCCTCAATGAAGTGATTAGTGCCAAATCGTTTACAGAAGATAAACACGGCAACATCTATATCGGCACCTGGTCGGAAAGTCTGTTCCGACTGGATACCAAAAGGAACATCATGTACCGCTATGTGATTCCGAAAAGCACTGAGGGAGGAAACACCTATCTGGTGAAGATGGACCATGCAGGAAGATTGTGGGTATGCACCTGGGGAAATGGTATCAAGTGTCTGACACAGCCACTCAACCAGCAGAACCCTGGGCTCATCGATTTATACAAGGGCGACAAGAAATTCGCCCTGCATTACAGTATCACAGAAGATGTCGTATCGCATACCATCTGGGTGGCATCAAGAAATGGCTATGGCATCCTCAACACCGACAACATCAAGGCTGGTTTCACCTATTATAATAGTATAGACAACCAGCCTACCCAAAATGTTGTTGATGTCAAGACTGATGGCAAGGGAAACATCTGGCTGCTCACCATGAACAACGGATTGCATCATGTGTTTACCCGCCCATCCCTGTTCCAGTTTTTGCCCGTCATCCCAACAGATGCCACAGCCAACCGCATCTGTTCCATCTTCTCGGTTGACGGACAGCACTTCTGGCTCACCTTGGCTCCATCTGGTATTGCCCTATACGACAACCATAGCAAGCAAACGGTATTCAACAGAAACATACCAGGCTTTGCCGACCTGCCCAACAGCACCATGAATACCCATTATTCCGATATCATCGCAAATGGGAAAGGCGGCATCTGGTTTGCCAACAACGGCTTTGGCATCACCAGTCTGCAAGACGGAAAAGTACGTACACTGGATGAAAAAGTATTCCAACTTGTCAACGACCGCTTTGTCAATGCCTTGTACCGTACCCGTCAAGATGTTATCCTGGCTGGTGAAAAGATGCACCTCAACTATCTGCTGCCCTCAGGCAAAAGCCATTGTCTTCTGCAAGGAGTAGATGTAAGAGACATCATAGAAGACCATACAGGCAATATATGGGCTACCACAGAAAACCAGGGTATCATCCGCATAAAGGGCGACGTCAATCATCCCAAGAGCCTCAACATCAAATATTACAATGCGGCTCAAGGCAACTTTATCGTCAATGATGCCACACAGTGCCTGGAAGACAGCAAACACCGGCTGTGGGCCATCTCGAATAGCGGTGGTCTCTTCAGATACAATCAGGAAAAGGATGCTTTCGAGAGTGTGAACAAAGATTTCCATTGGGACATCGACCGCATCTTTTCCATCATCGAAGACCAGGAAGGCTACCTGTGGCTCACCACAGACAATGCCCTTATCTGCCTACAGGTAAACGATCAGGGCGAGGCGCAATATACTACCTATACCAGCGAAGACGGTCTGGGAAATATCATCTTCATGCCGCACTCCTGCTTCAGAAGGGGCGATGAGATGTACTTTGGTTCGGGGCGCGGTCTGATTCATTTCAATGCAGCCATGCTCAATGCCCATCGCAAAGAGAAACAGCCATCCAACATTCTCATCACCGATTTGCTGATAGACAACAGGAGATTCAGCGAACTTGATTCCGCTCTGCGGGCAGACCTGTGCGATGTTACTCCGCAGTATCTGCGCCAGCTTACCCTGCCAGCAAGCATCAACAAGTTCTCGGTAGAGTTTGCCCTGCTTTCATACGCCAACACAGCCCAATGCAAGTATGCCTACTATCTGGAAGGCTACGATAAGGAATGGCACTATATGGATGCCTCTATCCGCCAGGCCACCTTCGAGAACCTTCCTTCTGGAAGCTACAAGCTGCACGTAAAGGCTGCCGACAGCTATGGGCACTGGAACGAGATGGCATATACCATCCATATCAAGGTGTTGCCACCTTGGTATGCATCCTGGTGGGCATACCTTATTTATCTAGCACTCCTCATCGTAGGCTGCCGCATCGCCATCATCTGGTACCGTGAGCGTCTGCGCACCAAGAACCGCCTGCAGATGGCTGTGGTATTCACCAACATTACCCACGAGCTGCTGACTCCACTCACCGTGATTGCGGCTGCGGCAGAGAATATCAAGCGAATAGCACCTGCCACAGATAGCCAGGCGGACATTATCCACGATAACATCAACCGTCTGACCCGTATGCTCCGCCAGATTCTGGAAGTGAGAAAAGCACAGGCAGGAAAATTGCAGCTGAAGGTGAGCGAAGGAAAGCTGGGCGATTTCTGCGCAGAAACCTGCCGCAGTCTGATGCCGATGTTCCAGCCTAAGCAGCTCACTTTCGAGCAGAATATTACCTGCATGGGAGAAACCAACTGGTTTGATACCGACAAGGTAGAGAAGATGCTTTACAACCTGCTGAACAATGCCGTGAAATATACCGAACCCGGCGGCAAGGTTTCGCTCAGCGTTTCCATATCAGAACAGCAGGCAACCCTCATCGTATCGGATACCGGCATCGGCATCTCGAAAGATAAGATGAAGCATCTCTACAGTAGATTTCTGGATGGCGACTACCGCCAGATGAACACTATCGGTACGGGCATCGGTCTGTCATTGGTCAACGACCTCGTAAAACTGCATCACGGTAAGATAACCTGCGATAGCGAGGAGGGCAAGGGAACCACCTTTACCATCACCTTCCCTATCAACAAGGAAAGTTATACCGAGGAAGAAATGCTGAAGGAAGAGAAGAATATCCCTGCAGCACAAACCATCATCGTGCCTACCACCTCTTCGAAGAGCGAGGAGGCGATGGCTACCAGCCAGACCAATACCGATATGACGGAAATGGATGATGGCGATTCGGAACATCATAAACATGATAACAAAGAAAAGGAATATACGGTTCTTCTGGTAGAAGACAATCAGGAACTGCTACTCCTGATGAGCAGCCTCTTGAGTGACAAATACAATATTCTGACTGCCACCAACGGAGAAAAAGCACAGCGACAGATACAGAAAGCTTCGCTCGATGTTGTTGTGACCGATGTAATGATGCCGGTAATGGATGGTATCGAGCTGACCAAGTGGATTAAGGAGAACGAAGACTTCTCGCAGCTCCCTGTGGTCATGCTCACGGCAAAAACGCAGGATGAAGACCGCAATGAGGCTTACCGTGCCGGAGCTGATGCCTATGTCACCAAGCCTTTCAACCTTGCCGACCTCCAGCTGCGCATCGACAACATCATAGCCAATCGTCAGCGCATCCGCCAGAAATTCCAGTCGCAGACAGAATTCAACGTGGAGGAACAGCACTACAGTAATCCTGACGAGCTCTTCATCAAGGGAGTCATCGAAAAGGTGAACGAGCATATCATGGACAGTGAATACGGCAGAGAGCAACTGGCAGCCGATCTCTGTATCAGCAGCAGTACTCTCTACAACAAGCTTCGCGCCATAACGGGGCAGAACGTCACCTCGTTCATCACCAGTATCCGCATGAAAGAAGCTTGCCGCATCATCCGCAAGAATCCAAACATCCGCATCAATGAGTTATGCTACGATGTAGGCTTCAGCACGCCAAGATACTTCAGCCAGTGCTTCAAGAAGGAGTTTGGCATGGGAGTAAAGGAATATGCAGAAAGTGTGATTTCAGGTAATAAAGAATAAAAGTACAAAACGAAAAAGGTCTCCGCATGGTTCTATCCTGCGGAGACCTTTTTTATGATAAAAACAGTTATCTTTCGATATACCTGCTTATTAATTTACGAATCAACTTACCTGTTAACCTGCTTCTTGCCATTTTTAATTATAATACCCTTAGAAACAGGAACAGCCTTGATACCCTGCATGGTATAAGCAGCTTCCTCGTCTGAGTTTGAAAGAACGACACCAGTGATGCCGGTAACATCACCACCAGCGATTCTCAAGCTTCGATATGTAGCAGCGGCACTAGGACTTATCTCTTCAAGATGAGCGATATAAGCACGATTGTTACCCAAGTCGAAACGAGACTCGTTGTCAACCTTGTACCATACATCCGACTTCAAAATATAAGAATCATTCTTCACTTTGCCAACCTTGCTGTCGAAAACGCCCACTAAGCCATTGCTTCCTTCCACAGGCTGTGACACGGCATTGCCCCGTTCGGCAAATACGGCTACCTCCTGGGTAGAATAGAAGATGTAAGGCACACCAGCAGTCATCTCGGCTACAGGAGAAAGATATAACTCTGTCTTCTCTGCATTGATACCAGCAATCTCGTAAACCTCAACACCTTCTGTTGGCGAAGCTGTATATGGCAAGCAGATGGTATTCCAGCTATTGGCCTTCACATTACGTGAATACTGCTTGGCACCCAGACATACATTGTCTATATATAATAAGGTATTGTTAGCAGCGCCATAACTTCCAGAAGAAGCATAACCCAAAGACAGTTCTACCTCCTGAGCAGACTCCAATGTGAAGTCATAAACCATCTTCTGCCACTCGTTTGCCTTGGCAGGATAACGGTAATCAGTTTCAGCCCCTATCTTGATACCCGTCAACGAGGTATTGGTATAGGTCTTCTTATCTGCCTTAACCTCCTGTGCTGTAACAATCTTACCATCATTTGCCGTCTGGTTAGGGCACTCATACTTCATATCCAGCACCAGACGATATTCGCCAGCCGGCAAAGCAACCTTTTGGGTGATGGCATTCTTACCCTTAGCCCAAGAGTTGAGCACAGTGAGCATACGTTTTCCACTGTTTTCATCGATGGCAGGCGATTCGCATTGAGCAGCAAAATTGCCCACATCCTTAGGACTTACGCAATACATCGTTGAACTATATGGCATAGAGTACATACGAACAAATTTTGAATTGGCTGCCATATCCAGGCCAGACTGCCATCCCTCCACAGGAAGAACATTTGGCCACTGAGCATCCAAGGCTGCCACCTGATTCACATAACAAGGACTATAGGTTGTAGAACCCAAAGTAACATTGCCAGTTGCATCCCCATAAGTTGTATCCTTCTCAAAGTTGGCATTGGCAAGCTTCTTCTCTGTTACATCAACAAATCCTGCCAATAATGCATCAGATGGGAAGACAACGCTTTCATCTACCATAAACTTCTCTGCCTCAGCCGAATATCTGACAGCAAGAGATTCTCCTGCTTTCAGGCTGCGAGTATATTGAGGAGCACCCTTGCGATAGGTATAGGTGAGCACCATGTTCTGCATTTCCTGGCTCTGGTTAGAGAGATAAACCTTAGAAGAATCACAGGCATCCTGGATGGCAGAAAGTTCTGTGCCCTGAAGGGTGAACCCTAAGATTTCACCCTTGGAATGATTGGCATCCAAAGAGAAGCTAGCACTCGACTTAGAATCCCTGATGGTAGTCTTCACTGTAAACACAGGAGCCTTTCCATCTACCTGCACCTCCTTCAAGCTACACTGCTTATCACCGCAGAAGTTTGCCAGAAGCATATAGGATGAGTTATCCGGGTCGGTAGCAATCACACCATTCCATCCCGCCGGAACCTGATCTTTCAGACTCACACTCTTCGCCATCAACTGCTTAGTGGTCTCGGCATTCACATTACTATAATAGATGATGTTGCGCTTGTCAACCACGGAACCAGCCTTTAGGGCACGACTCACATCAGAATAAGAGGCATAAAGCTTAGAAGTATTGATGGAATTATTGTTGGCATTATCACCAAAGCCCATCTTGCTTCCATCCATATTCACTACACCCAATGCATTGTCGATATTAACCCATTTGCTATCGAAAGTTTTAAACTTCGTACCATCCGTCTGCTTATGAGTATCTCCATAATAAAGGGTACGCTTAGTACGAGTAAGTTCATCCGTACTTATCGCCATCAGTCCACCTTGCTGCTTGCTAATGGTAGCATCGGCATTGGCACGTACATAATCTGTATAGATAACGGCATTACCCGGTGTGGAATAGATGGCAAAACGATTGTTGAGCGCTGCATCATTGGTATTCAACTCACCATTCATGGTATAGCTGTTACCGCGCAGACTGTAGATGCCATTAATCACAGGGGTAGCGTTCGTCGTCTTGCCACTAACCTCATACCAACCCAGGAAGTTGCCTGTGTTGTTGGCACGATAAGGTACTATTATCTTATTCTGGTCAACACTATTGGCTGCAATATACCCCGTATAACTGCTCTTGCCCGGACTCCAGGAAAAGCAGGTAAAGCGATCAGGAGTAGAGGCACGGACCACATTCTGACTATCGAAAATCTTGGCAGCAGCATAACGCTGATTGAATTCGTCCCACTCCGAAGGGGTAGCATCTGCAGTAGAAAGCAATTCATGCATCAACCAAGTCATCATCACTCGATGACCTTCTACACCCATTCTTCGGGCACCGATATCAGAACGCAGCAACCATGAGCCATCCGCTGTGGTTGTCTGGCGAGCCTTGATATATTTATAAGCCAGATTCTCAAGCATCAATGCATCCGGATCGTTCAGGAAACAAGCATTGGTAGTATAAGAGGTAAGCTGGTCATAGAGGAACAGGCTCCAGTCGTTGCCATTAGGCATAGCGAGTTCGCCATCTGCAAGCGCCAACCAGTTGAGCACCTCCTTCATCACCTTATCATTGTTATGCATCAAGGCATTGGTTTTCCACTTCTCCACCCCATTGTTGGTTTTCTGCTGGAAGAGTTTCAAGGCGAGCGCAGCTTCACCCAACTCCTGCATTACCACATTCTGATAGCTGGTATGGAAGAAACTATGGTTCTGGAGGGTATAATCATCATAGAGATTCTGTCCCACATAAAGATCGGCAACGGTTTTATTATCATATTCCGGATCAATGATGGTGGTGTTATTGGCATCATCCCTGTGAGAATAGCTGTTGATGGCAAATTCACGCAGACGCTCAAACCACTTTGGAGCCAGCTCATCATGAGGGAACAATCCTAAAGTGGCAGCAAGCACGTCAGCCTCCCATCCGTTTTCCTCGGCCTTGGTATCATCCTTATAGCCAGTAGGGATAGAACGTTCCAATTCGTAATTGCATTCTGCCTTCAAAAGCTTCTCGATATATCCCTTTTGAGTATCAGAAAGCTTGTCCCACTGGAAAAAAGCAGAATAAGCCACCGACATAGCCCAAAGTGAACTCTCCCAAACATGATCAGAATTAGAGGTAGAACCCCAATATTGATTACCGGAGCAAACCTTCAGCTTGTTAGCCTTATGGGTGGAATAAGCAAAGACAAGACTCTTCATCGCCATGGTTTCCAAGTCGTTCCAGGTTACCCCCTCAGGCAGGGCAACCTTATCCTTTCCATATTTTACCAGAAAGGCAGAAATCATAGAGAGGTCGGCATTAGAGCGGACACCATCCTCATTGCTATTCATGGTACTGTTGCATTTAAAGGCACCACACGCCTCACCCACGGAGTTAGGAGAAGCACAATCCTTCCAATCATTTTTCAGGTACTTGGCAAACTTGGCCAGCATGTTCATCAAGTCGTCCTTCATCTCTACTTCTCCCACAAACAGATTGTTGATAACGCCTTCTGTAGGACTTGTCACTTCCGCTTCGGTTGGATCTTCCGGCTCAACATAAGAATCGGGTATCTGATAAAGATGCACATTATCGATAGAGATACAACTACCTCCCGATACCCAATTTACCATGATACCTACATTTACATCTCCAGCTTCACTCACCGAGAACTCAATTTCCTGGGTACTCCAATCCATCGAGGTAAAACAAGAAGAAGAACCTTTAGAGAAACTTCCAGACACGCGCTCGCTTCCGGCGAAGAGCGCATAAGAAGAAGTAGCACCACCATTATAAGCAGAACGCACATCCGCCGTCAGCTTATATTTTCCGGCAGGAAGATTCTTAAGAGTCTGCTGCAAAGTGGTAGAACCAGAAGCCCAACCCTGTCGGAGATAATATGCCTGCTTACCATCGGTGATGGTGGTCATCTTGCCAAAGTTGTTGTCTGTATAACAATCTTTAGTAACCAGCAAGCTGGTTACCGACGTTCCACTCACCGTCCAACTGGCTGGAGCTGTAACCTTATATCCACGAAGACCATCAGCAGAATTATTCACAGCATTGCTGCTTGACAACTCATCTGTCTCGAAAGAACTGTTCGTAACGTATTGGCTAGTAACATCTGTAATTGTTGCAGCCTGTTTTGTTTCGGCAGCTGCCATCCATGCACTAGAAAAAAGGAAGGCAGCAACACTTATTATTTGTTTATTCATTGCATTTTTTGTTCTGTCAGTTATTAGCACTTTTTTAGAAGGAGGTCAAAAAGTGCACACTTGCACTATTTGAACCTCCTTACACTATTGAATTACCAAACTATCAATCATCTCAAAGAGAAGCTGCCAAAATCATCTCACTCTCCATCATGGTAACCTGAATCACAGGCTTACTATATTTCTTTTTCATTGTTATTGTTGTTACTATTGTTATTTACCTGGTTATTATTTCTTAACTTGCTTGTTACCATTCTTGATGACAATACCCTTAGCATTCTTATCTGCCTTGGTACCCTGGAGGGTATAAACCTCACCGGCAACCTGAGCCGACTGGTTCACATGCTCAATGCCCGTAGTAGCATTGCCGCCAATCTTCAGGCTTCTGGCTGTAGCTGTGCCCGAAGTTATGTCGCTCAAGCTTGTGATATAAGCACGGTTGTTGCCCAAGTTGAATCGTTCCTGATTATCCACCTTGTACCATACCCCCGACTTCAGGATATAAGCATCATTCTTCACGTCACCAGCCTTGCTCTCGAAGATACCCTTCAAGCCATTGCTGCTACCCACCATTGGAGTTTCAACAGCCTCGCCGTTTTCTGCAAACACTGCGATATCGCCGGCAGAATGGAAGATGTAAGGAACACCTGCCTGCATATTGCTCTCCTGAGTGAGATACAACTCTGTGTTATCGGCACTGATACCAGCGATGCTATAGACCTCGACATCCTGAGCAGGAGTTGCCGCATATGGCAGACAGATGGTATTCCAACTGTTTTCATTCACGGCTCTTGCATACTGAGGATTCAGGACAAGTGCCTTATCCTGGAACAGAGTCTTCACATCTTCTGCGCTGATGGCACAATTATAGATGCTGAAATCATCATATACATGGTCGCAATAAGCATCCGATGTCCATTGAGAACGGCCCAGCCAGTTGCGGGTAGTTACACCTAAGTCCTTAGGGCAGACATTCAACTCATTCTCTGCACTTCCAGCTTTTTCACCGTCAAAGTAAACAGTCATGGTAGTGCCATTCTTCACGAATACGAGGTGATGCCAGTTGGTAGCATCCCATGTGAAAGGAGCCGTATAATCGAAAGTACCCTTCTCGCAGGTAATCTTCCATCTCACACCGGTTCCATTTGCCTGTGCAAACATCGCTGTAGATGTCTTTGAACCAAAGTCAAACACACGGCCCTTGCCTCCTGGCATCTTGATCCATGTGGCGATGGTGAAGTCTTCAAGACGGCTAACCACACCCTCTGGCATCTCGATATACGACTTGCTGTTCTTGACGAGTTTAGCTGCATGTCCCTCGTTTCTACCCACATCGAAAGAAGTTCCATCAACAAACTTGGCATCATAGCAACCCCAATCATCATAAGTCATATCTCCCTGATTCTCATCGAAAGAGAGATGCATATATTTACCTGCCACAGGAGTAGCCTGCAAGATGGCAGTTTCCTTGCCATCGCCTGCCGGGTTGTATGGCTGCACCTTATAATAATAGGTAAGACCATTCACAAGATTTTCATCTACATAGTAAGTAGCATCCACCTTGTCGGCAACCACCTTAAACTCGCCATCAGCCTTAACAGCACGAGACACTCTGTAGAAAGTATCGTATGCGAAATTCCAACGCAAGGCAGCACTGTTGCCACCACCGGAGATTCTCACACCCGTCATATCAGCAGGAACAGCATAAGCCTTTGTTGTTACTGCCAAAACAGAAGAAACAGGACGCTCTGCAGCAGAGTTGATAGAGTAAGCACGATAATAATAGGTAGTATGCTCCTTCAATTCCTTATCCTCATATTCTGTTACAGACAAGTTATCTGCAATGACCTGATATTCGCCATTTTCAGCATCGGCTCTTTCCAAACGATAAGTTTTGGCGCCACTCACTGCATCCCAAGAAATCTTGTTGATAGAGGTAGAGATAGCCTCACCCTTCAAAACTGGGGCAGAAACAGCCGCATCACGAGTGAAAGACTTTTCACGAGAATAGATAGACTCTGTATCCTTGTAACTCAAAGCCTTGATGCGATAGACTACGCTGCTGGTACAAGGTATCGGTTCTGAGAAGGTAACAGTTCCTCCTGCCGCATAGTCTGAACCCAAAGTGAACTCTTTGTATGCCTTGAACTCTGTTTCGTTGTCCATCTTGCGCTCCAGGATATATTTCTTACCCGTCTCGCCATTATGATCATACCAGTTGATGGTGATGTTGCGGCAATCCTTGTCTATGTTGAGTATTGGGAAAGGAGGAGCAATACGCCATACATGATCGTAAGCATTGGCCTTGCGATAAGCCAACGCAGCCTTGTGGTCGGCATACACCTTACCGGCAGGAGTCAATTCGCCATTGATAACCAGCGCACGGGCATCCTGCACCCAATCATATTCATAGTAGCGCTCTATCATGCCACACTTGTCGAGAGCCGGCAATGTCTCCTCAAAGAACTTACGCTGCTTCTCTGCATTCTCCTTACTTAAAGGACGCTTCACCATCTTGGCATTTCCATCTTCGTCATAGATGATGTTACTGTTGGCATCACGCTGTTCGCCTTCCTCCATCGGCCATTTCTCATCCGTCCAGTTTGCACCATTGTTCCATTCGGTAATCCATACCGGACGCTTGATGACAGGCAACCCATTTTTACCATCACGGTCGCCGCCGCCTCTATCTACAAGTCCCTGGATGCTACTTACCAGCGAAGAGGCATTCTTGTTTTTCTCATATATATGGGCAACCATGAAATCTACACGATAGTTCAAGCTATCGGCAGTATTCATGAAGTTTCTGTTCCATGCCCAAACAGAAGAAGGAGCAGGCGAACCAATACGCAGACCACTCTTCATCATCTCTGGCCACATCTGGATTACCTGGTCAGCCTTTGCATTCGCCTGGTCTGGACGATCAGGCTCATTGCAGCCTAAAACGTGTGTCACACCCTTCTTTTGGTTGATTTCATCCCATGAAGGCCAACCCAGATTCTGACGAATAGGAGTATATTCCACATCAGCATCACTATTTCCACCAGCACTCCAATCATAGGTGGCAGTAATATTGAGCATATCTTTCTGTCCATAGCCATTAGCCTTACCCTTCTTAGAAGGCCAGTTCCAGCGGAAGACACGAACAAAGGAAACGAATTTCTCCATACCCTCTGGCAAAACGGAGATTTCCAAATCTGCATCATCAGCGATGAATACACGGCTATAGCCTGTACCGTTGGCATTGTTTGCCAATGTCGCCATATAGCCCTTTTTGAGCTTGAACGATCTTATCTTGTTATCCCATTCACCGAGATTATTATGATAGGTTTCAATCTCAAATTCCTTTGAATTACCGGTAAAGTTCTCACCATCATAAGCCACAAGCGCCTTCTTGTCGTAGGCTGGTCCGTTAGGAATTACCACAGCTCCATTGTCCCAAATACTGACACGGCAGTTAACCCCATTCTCTGCCTGCTGACCATTGATCTTGATGCTAGAGAGATAATCGCTAATCACCTTGCTAGGCTTGATATAATCGAAATAAAGCCAGGCATTATCATCCTGCAGGTTGAATTCAGTATTCGCACAAGGATTTCCTTCGGCAACCATGTGGAGATTGGTCTTTCCACTCAGATTGAATGATGAATTGAAAACAAAACTCTTCTGCAACGTACCAGCATCTGCCAATGTTTCGTTCACCTTTTCGCCTACCTGGGCTACAGGTGCAAAGGCACCGGATGCATCGTAGTCAACCGACTCTACCTCCACAGAAGCTTCTCCCTCATAGTCCTTACCGATGAGAATCATCGGATTCACCGTTTCTTTCACTTCCTGCAACTGAAGATTGGCAATGACAAACATAGCCTCCGTACCTGTCATATAGATATAATAGGTACCTTCGCTGCCTGTCGTAAAATCCATGGAATTGGCAACCAGAATCTGCTTGCCGCTTTTACCTTTAGTTGCAATAGCCTTTGTTGCCAAAGAATTAACAAGCGTCTTATCTTTACTTACACCCACAGTAAAGCTGGTATTGTTATCATTGTTCCAATAGGCAGCATCCAGTGAAAAACGATACTTTGTGTTAGCTTTCAATCCTGTTACGGCATACGCATATTTATAGTTCTTGCCTTTTAAACCGCCATCCCATCTGATGACAAAGAAATTGCCCACAAACTTCGTACCATCAGCATACTTTGGTTGCATATTTGACGAAGCCTTCTCGAAACGCGAGTTTGGCCAGGCAGTAACCTCTTTGTTGCTACCATCAAGCAAATACCACCCCTTAGACTGAGGAGATGGCTTGCTGGTTCCCCAATCACTCGCAGGAATCACCTCAGAATTCACACTCTCCTTTTCGATATTCGTTGTAACAGACTCCTTAATCATCTCCAAAGGACGTGTAGTAACAAAGTAACCATCCTCATAGATGTTTACCTGGTTGCCAGCCACTGAGAATCGAAGAGTTCTGGTCTTCGTATGATCTGCATCAATAAGGGTAGAAAGTGTGTTAAGCGGATTATTCCAATTCAGCGTCTTGGCATCCAAAGATACTCGGAAGCCCATACCATTGGCGTCATTCGCCCACACATCCAATCCGCGACCTGTGCCCGAATTAAATTTTCCTCTTACCTCTAAAGTATATTCCTTTCCAGGAACTACAGTTGTAAGTTTACTTACGTTCACCTCTTGGGATGAATAGCTTTGGTTTTTCAACAGATTGGTTGGCAATGTCTGCTTTTGTTCCTGACTTGGAGCCTGGGCTAAAGCTACACTTGGAGCCACTGCACTGCATAAAACCATCGATAACAAGTTGATTTGTTTCATCTTGGTTACTATTATTTGTTAGTTACTACTATATTGTTAGTTCACACTTATTATTAAGCTTTGAAATCGATGGCAAAATTACTCGCATTTTTCTGCTTCGACATGAGTCAAAACAATTATTAATGTCTAATTATCAATATCTTAATGATAATTGCACCACAAATCACGATTACTTACCTTTTCAAAAGGAGAAAAGAAGATGAAGGAAATGAAAAAGGAGAAAGAAGAAACTAAAAAGGAGATAGAGAAAACAAGAAAGAATCAAGAGAAACTAAAAAGACGATAAACCAGCTACACTACAACTGCTGGTTTATCGTCTTTTTTATTGCTATTCCGAATGTTTTTATTCATTCACTATCAATCCACCCTTAGGCTGCATGACAACCTTCAGGTTTCCCTTCTTATCCACCTTCACGGTCTTCACCTGCGATACTGGCCAGAGTGCCTTCTTATCCTTGCTGGCTGTCTCATGATAATAGGTAACGCTCTTGCCGGCAAGCATTGGCAGATTCAGGGTGAGCTTCATTGCCTCATCGGTGCCGTTCAAACCGGCAACATACCATTTATCACCATGGCGACGGGCAACAACCGCATATTTTCCAGGATAACCGGCGATGAACTTCGTCTCATCCCATGTAGTAGGAACGCTCTTCAGAAAATCAATCTCGTGCTGAGGAAGCTCGGAGAGATTGTTCGGATAGATGGCGATGCACTGGATGGCCGCCTGGTTCATGATAGCCGAAGCCATCTCGAAAACATCGGTGGTATAACGGCGATGACGACTTTTGTTATCCTTGGAGAGATACTTGTTCATGATGGTACCACCCCAATCCATCGCTCCCACGGCATTGCGGCAGAATGGATGCATGGTCAGCTCGAAACCCTCCTGCTTGGCATGATAATCAGAGAAGAATACATTCTCTGAAGCCAGTACAGCCTCGCTGGATACATAGTTTGGATACATACGCTCCCAACCTCTTGGCAGGGTACAACCATGGAAGATAACCTGAATGCCATAATCGTTGGCATCGCTGAGGATATCCTCATACTGCTGCATGGTGTGCTGCTTGTCACCACCGAAGAAATCCACCTTGATACCCTTGATGCCGATACTCTTCATCCAGGCCATCTCCTTCTTGCGGGCCACGATGTTATCCATGATGCCACGAGGACCCTGAGGTGCATCGTTGGCCACACCATTGGAATTATACCAGAGCATCAGACTCACATTCTTGCTCTGCGCATACTTGCTCAACTCTGCTATCTTGTCTCTACCAATCTGGGTATCCCAGAGCGCATCAACCAGCACATATTCATATCCCATGGTAGCAGCCAGGTCGATGAACTGCTTCTGGTCGTTATAGTTGCAGGAACCATCCTGCCAGATGAGCCAGCTCCAGGCATACTTGCCTGTTCCGTATTTCTGGGAAGCCTCGAATCTTGGCTCTACTACATCGTATGGAATGGTGGTCTCTACCAGAGGCTTCAAATCTGAACCCACGGTGATGGTGCGCCATGGAGTGGAACCCGGAAGAATGAAAGCTGCCGATGTAGAACCGATGCCATCAGCCTCTTTCTCCATTGGGAAGGCTATCTGATAACCCTTTGCAGCATCGTAATCGCTGATGTGACAACCCGGATAGTTGCCGTGAGTACCCGTCTCGCTGACCAATACCCAACCATCGCCACCTACCTTGAAGAGGCATGGGAAGGTATAGCCATGGCCATAACCCGATTTGGCAGTAAGAGGCTGATCCACCTTATAATCTTCTTCATAACTTGGTTTGGTACGGGCAAAACCGATGAGCGGATCCGACTGTGGACAGAGGTAAGTGGTGGTTACCTTAGGAAGATTGAAAGCTGTTTTCTCTTCGTTTACGATGATATGCTGCGCCTTCAGCTGGTCAAAAGTATAACGGAAAGCCACATCGTTGTTGCTCACATTGAAGGTAACGGTCATCGGCTGCTTCTTGCCGTTGATGTATGTTACATGGAGCTGATTGGCATGATAATCCACATGCGATACCTTGGCGGTACGGAGGTCATAACTTTTCTCCACCGTTGCCTCTTTCTTACTCTGATAGGTTAAGCCTTGGCTGAAATCGCCTACATTGGCAAGAAGTCCGAGCTGCGATTCCTCCATCATTCGCTTACCTGCATAGTCGATGGAATAATAGAGTTTGCCATCGCGGTCTTCCACCACGACATTCAACTTACCATCAGGAGAAGTGATGGTATTCTTTTCGGCATAGGCACCGATGCTAGCCATCAATGCCAGTGCTACTGCTAAAACGTTTTTCTTCATTTCCGATTGCGTATAGTTAAGTTATGATTATTTTTTTGATTGCAAAGTTACTCAAAAACATCCACAAAGAGGGCAAGAAAACAACAGAAAAATAACACGATTCGTGATTTTGTAACAGCCAACAAACATTTTGCAACAATTTACGCTGCATAAAAAACCAAAAACAGGGCAAACTGCCTCATTTCTCAGATTATTATTGTATCTTTGCAGAAAGTTTGCAGTATTTTTAAACGAAAAATAGCATAATCATATAGAACAATGGAAAAAGCAAAACAGATTCCTTATCGTGCCATCGCCCTTGATTTGGATGGCACCTTAACCAACCACGAGAAAGTGGTTACCCCTAAGACCCGCGATGCCTTGCTCAAGGCTGCAAGCGAGGGAGCCGTAATTATCCTTGCCTCTGGTCGCCCTACCTACGGCATCAAACCGGTGGCTGAATGTCTCGAACTGAACCAGCGAGGAGGATACATTCTTTCTTATAATGGTGGCAACATCGTGAATGCCCAGACTGGCGAAAAACTCTTCTCGCAGTTTCTGCCGGATGAAGTGATACCAGAATTATATGCCTATGCCAAGGAGAAAGGTCATGCCCTGCTGGGATATGCCGGCAACGAGATTATCACCGAGATGCCAGACGATGAGTATGTGAAAGAGGAGTCGCGCATCAACAAGATGAACATCCGAAAGGTAGATAACCTGTTTGAAGCCCTGGAGCCCCATCCAACCAAACTTCTCATGACTGGCGACCCTACCCTCATGCTCAAGGCGGAGGAGGAATTGGTGGAAAAATTGGGAGACAGAATGGATATCTTCCGCTCGGCTCCTTTCTTCCTGGAGTTGGTACCTAAGGGCATCGACAAGGCTAAATCGCTGACTCGCCTCCTGGCGAAAATCAATCTTACTCCTGCCGACCTGATTGCCTTCGGCGATGGTTACAACGACCTGAGCATGCTGAAGCTTGCCGGCATGGGTGTGGCCATGGAGAATGCCGCCCCAGAAGTAAGAGCCGAAGCCGACTATGTTACCCTATCAAACGAAGAGGATGGCGTAGCCGCAGCCCTCAAACATTTCGGAATGTAAAGATTCCAGCACATACGCCAGCACGCCCTGAAAGGGCAGAAGCTCCTAGCCCAGGGCATCGCCCTGGGTATAATAGCAGTCAACAAGGCGCCCTGTAAGGGCAAAAGCTTCGTATATTGTCTGGTACTTGAAAGCTTTTGCCCTTACAGGGCGACAAACTTGCGTCAATGATTACCCAGGGCGATGCCCTGGGCTAGGAGCTTTTGGGCCTTCAGCCCGTACCTGAACCACATGCGAAACTTCTGTTATATTACAAGAACCTTAAATTCCGTCCCTTTTATTGCCTAAATTGTTCATTATTAGACGTTTTTATATTTTTTCGAAAACCAATTATATAAAAACGAAAGCATCCAACGCAAAATATCACTAACTTTGCACCCGTAAAAAAATATAGAATTTCCCAATAAACTTCAACTAAAATACTGTTTTTTTGAATAAGGGTGAGGCGATGAGCCTCATCCCCTATTGGAACAAACTAGATGACAATAGGCAATCCAAAAATAATTGCGAGAACGGGGAACTTGCAGGAGCGAGCAGACTCCATAAGAAATGGAGCTTACTGGTATTCGCTCGGCGAAACGCCGAACTGCTTCTTAAATGCAACGGAGAAATGGGCCGCAGTACTGAATCCTGTCAACACGGCTATCTCTGAAACATTAAGTTTGCCTTCACGCAACAAAACAGCTGCTCTGTTGAGCTTGTATTTACGGAAGAAGGTGCCAGGAGTCTCACCTGTAAGTTCCTTTACTTTATAATTAAACTTAGCCGGACTAATCAGCATATCCTTACACATGGTAGAAACACTCAAATCCTGTTCTTTAGAATGCTTCTCCATCAACTGATATAATTCATCCATAAACTTCCTGTCCTGCTCAGAGAGAGTATCCGCCACTTTCTCCGACAAGGTCTGAGTTTCCGTACTCTCACCCAAACGCTGACGGAGCGTCTGCATGTTCTGCAACTGCGATACCACAAGCGCCTTCAGATAAGCCGGGTCGAAAGGCTTGGTAACGTATGCCACAGCTCCCAACTTCAATCCCTCTATCTGCTCGCTCATCTTCGACATCGCCGTTATCAATATCACAGGAATATGACTGAACATCAAATCATTCTTCAATACCCTGCAGAATTCATAGCCCGACATCTTGTCCATGATGATATCGCTGAGTATCAAATCTGGCTTCACCTCTTCCAGGTCTGCCAGTGCCTCTTCTGCCGAATAGCGGTTCACCACCTCATAGTCGGCAGCAAAGATATAATGCAGATATTGTGCCACATCCACATCATCATCCACCACCAGAATCTTAGGTCTATTCATGTTCTTGCTTTCCTCAGGCTTTGCTTCCATAGAGCAATCTGCACTCAATGGAATCTGCATCACCCGCTTCTCCTGCTCCGCAATTTCCACCTTATTATATATAGACCTGTCCATCGGCAGGAAGAAAGTGAACTCCACACCGTTCCTAAGCGAAGCCTCAGCAGAGGTCTCGCTCACCTCATGCACATTCTTCACCATGATAGAACCATGATGAAGCTCCACAAGGCGCTTTACATAATAAAGTCCGATGCCCGTACCCCAACCATAAAGATTAGGATTCTGCGTATCTGCCAACTGGTAATATCGCTTGAACACATCCTGCAACTTATCCTCTTTTATCTCCTTGCCGCTGTTAAAGACAGATATTTCCAACACCTCCTCCTTCACACCAGCCTGTATCCGGATAACGCCTCCAGGCTCAGTATGCTTCAAGGCATTGGTAAAGAGATTGCCCAGAATCTTTTCCAGTTTATCTAAATCCAACCACATCCGATAGTCGGCACTTTGCTTCACCAGTTCCAGCCTGATGCCCTTGATTCTTGCAGAATCCCCAAAGGCTTCCATCTGCTGGCGCAACGCCTCGATAACATCTACCTCTGCCACCTTCAGGCGCAGCTCATCCGTCTCCAACTGATTGAAGTCGAGCATCTGGTCGATGAGCCTCAGCATTCTGTTCACACTCATGCACACATGGTTCAGCGTACGATGCACCGACTGCGGCAAAGCCTTGTCGGCATTCAGCGTCATCAGCGGACCGGCGATGATGGTGATAGGGTTTCTGAACTCGTGGGCAACATTGGCAAAGAATCTCATGTTCATCTCCTTGGCAAGCTTCTCACGTTCACGTTCCTGCTGTTCCTGCAAGAGATGAAGGCGGTTGGTACGTGCCCTGAGATAGAACGTGTTGAGAATATGAAGCACCAGGGCGATGATGCCGAAATAGAGCAACCATGCCGCCGACGACTGCCAAGGGGCAGGCTTGATGATAATCTCTACCGTTCGCTCAGACCACGCAGGCTTATCGGGAGAGGATATCAAACGCAAGCGGAATGTGTATTTTCCCGGGGTAAGGTTGGAGTAATGAGCCTCCTTACCATAGGTAGGCATCTGCCAGTCATGGTCATACCCCTCCAGCTTGTACTGGCACATCAGTGCCGAACGGCGACTGAACGAAGGATAATAGAAATTAAACCTCAGGTCGTTCTCATCATAGGCGAAAGTATAGCTATCCAGATGTGATATCTCGTCGGTAGCGGCAAGCACCTTGCCATCCGTCTTCTTCACCTCCATACCATAGATATTCAGCAGTTCGGCTGCATGAATACCGGCTGGGGTCTGCATGAAATCGGTGTACATCGCCTCTTGCGGCATAAACTTGCAACCATCAGAACTGCCAAATACCACGTCGCCTTCAGGAGACAGACAGATGGATTTATTATAAAACTGCCAGTCGTACCGATCCTGGCTAGCCGAGAGCAGACTGCTCATCATAAAAACCTTGCTCTTGGAGGTGACAAAGAAGGCATCACGCATGGTAGTTACCCAAAGCTGGCGATTCCAGTCTTCTATCATCGACTCGATATGGGTATCGTTCAACACCTGGGCTCTGAGCATGGTTTTCTTCTTCATATCGATGAGGTAAAGTCCATCACGCTTGGTACCCAGCCACACTATTCCATACGAATCCAGCTTAGCGAAGGCAGGGTCGAAGTTGCCGTACTCAGGCATGCCAGCCACCTTCATCTCCTTTATCTTTCCCGTTTTAGGAGAAAGGATAGCAAGATGCATACCCTGCATAAACAGCAGGATATTTCCATCGGCCAACTTCTCCATCTTGGTTTCATGGTCATAATAGGCACTTGGAATCGGGATGGTATCAGGCTGCAGGTTATCAAAGCGGAAACGCAGGAGCTTTCCTCCCTCGCTGCATACATACAAAGTATCGCCCACCTTCAATCCGTAGCCAAGCAAAGACTTCAACACGGGAGATTTGTGGAGCACATCGGCACATTCATCGCTGATACGGCAACTCGCCACCTGGTGTCCGCTCACCATCCAGGCATGCTCATCATCATATTTCACGATGTTGTTCAGATTGATTTTCTGGGGTGCGGGAACAGAATCGAAGATATTTCGGAATGGTATCTGTCCGATGCGACGGTTTTGCAAATCATAGATAAACACCCGCAGGGCTGTACCAGCCAGCAGATGATTTCCCACCGCAGTCATGCAGAGCATCGCCATTCCCTTGGTAGCCTTTGCCAAAGGATTATCGTTGGCTTTCTTGTAAGCAATAAGATTCTGCGAAATAACCTGAAAGCCCGAATTGCGGTAACCCACCCAGAGATTATCACCATGATCCTTGAAGGTAGCACTCACCACCTCTACGGGTTTGCGCAAGATAGAAAGGTCTTTTGGAAGCGAAGCCTGGAAATGATTGGGCTGTATCTGCCGATGGGATGGCGTAATCTTCTCATCCCCACTGATATGATAGGTACGGCTGCCATCGCTTACCAGCACCGCCATCGAATCATCTTTTTCCCTGCCATCCTCTATAGCCACGATGTTATCATGATCATCGGGCAGGGCGATGCGATGGAAGCGGTAAGCCCCCACATACCGGGCGAGTCCATTCTGCGTACCCACCCACATTCTGCCGGCTTTATCAAGATGAAGCACGTTGATATAGTCATCGGGCAGGGCTGTGGTATCCTTGATATCGTGGCTGAACTGCACGAAGTTCTTGCCATCATATACATTGACACCAGCCGATGTACCAATCCACATCAGCTCTCGCCTATCGCAAGCGATAGACGTAACGCTCTGCGACGAGAGCATATTATCTTTCGTCGTCTGTTTTCCTTTTTCCTGCAGTGCCCTCAGCGTAGCCCTTCTGCCCGGATCAAAATAATAGCTGGCAGCAAGCAGGCAGAACATGGCTGCGAATATGATAACTATCGCCTTTTTCATGCCTACAAAATTACACATTATTCTCGAATAAACAAAAATTAATTTGAATTATTTTGTATTTTCTTGAATTTAAAGTATCTTTGCAGGCAAAATCTCTCAGGAGAGTATTTCCTGACAGACTACAGAATAAAAGCATATCAACCATTATGTTACAACTTGACAATTTCTACAAGGCTCGCTTCGTGCTGAGCAAGGTGATTAGAAAAACTGAGC
>OBRN01000003.1_pt1 | contig 85456 bp, 68 predicted proteins | sample 1475621 | NCBI WGS metagenome assembly OBRN01 (sample SAMEA3360684, study PRJEB22359) | human gut metagenome | biome: ENVO:urban biome; feature: ENVO:human-associated habitat; material: ENVO:feces | place: Bangladesh | collected 2011 | reverse complement strand
CTTACCTCAACATTCCGAAGGCGGAGCGCAAGGCAAAGGTGCAGGCGATTATGAAACGCATGGCCATCAGCCATCGTGCCAAGCACTTCCCTCATCAGCTCTCTGGAGGTCAGCAGCAGCGAGTAGCCATTGCTCGTGCCGTGGTATTCAGTCCGAAGCTTATCCTTGCCGATGAGCCTACGGGTAATCTCGATTCAAAGAATGGTGCCGAAGTAATGCGTCTGCTTACCGAACTTAACCACGAGGGCACCACCATCGTCATGGTGACGCATAATGAGCACGACGCCAAGATAGCCAATCGCATCATCCGATTGTTTGATGGACAAATAGTGGAGGTGGATGGCAATCAGCTTTAATGCTTCAGTTTCTTTTGATGGACGTGTGGCACTATGCTTCATTAGAAGACGAATGTCATAAATCGCTTGGTGTTATCCTCTTTCTGCTTCAGTTCTTCCTTCATTCTTTGCGTTGCCATTTTAAAGAAGAAGCGGATAAGATGCTCGTCGGTTGCTTCCGTGCGAATCATGCGGAGAGCGGAAATATATTCCTGACGGGCTTCGGTGGGGATGATGAGAAGAGGATGCCCCAAGCGTAATAGAATATAGTTGCTGACGAGTCGTCCTGTTCTTCCATTCCCATCACGGAAAGGATGGAGATATTCATAGAATCCATGAAAGCGGGCTGAAAGTATCATAGGGTGAGCAGCGGCAGAAACGATGGCTTTTTCTGCAGATTCCAACAGCTTGGGAACTCTGGCGATGAGTTCTTCGTGATCGCCAAATACTGTATCGCCTGCAGCCATATCCGTGGTGGTGTATTCGCCAGGAATGGCTTCAGGAGAACGATAAGAAAGCGTATGGCATGTTACTCGTTTGTTGATTTCTTTCAGAAGAATTTCGTCAAGCGGATGCTTTGTGTTTTGCATCATGTACTCGAAAGCCTCGAAGTGGTCGAGCATTTCGAAAGCCTCGAAGAGAGTTTTTCCGGCAGGAATCATCCCTAATCCTTTCTCCTTCAGCTCCCGGGTATCATCTACGGAGAATGAGTTGCCCTCAATGGCGCACGAATGGGTGGAGAAGAGCACTTCGTTGTATTTCACGTACTCTTCTCTATCCATTTTATTGATGATGAGGGTTTGATATTTTCCTTTCAACTCCTCGTATTCCTTGATTTCCTTTTCGAATGCCATAAACTTCAGTTTCTTGTGTGGACAAAAATACGATATTCATGGATAAGCACCAAACTTTTTCTTTGAAAAATTGGAAACTATCCTCGAAAAAGTGTGGCATTCTTTGATTTTAATCCTCAAAAATCATTACTTTTGCAATCATCTGTACCAAGCTTAATCACAAGCCCAACACAGATGACAAAACAACAAGACAAGATGAAGAAGGTTGTATTGTTTTTAGCTTTGATTTTGGCCCTGATTTATTGTCCAGTCAATGCAGCCAAAAGGATGACAAGCATAGAGCCGGTAGGTGAGATACCTTTTACAATAGGTGACGACGGACGCATTTATGTCACAGCATTTGTGAATGGTTCCGACTCATTGAACTTCTTGGTTGACACAGGTGCTACAACCATAACTCTGAACACTAACTCCAGAAAACTGAAAGGATTAATACACGAGAAAGATACGGTTGATAATATGGGAACCACTGGCTTCAATAAAGTTACAGCGAGCCATGACAACTCGCTGACTATAGGAACCATACAATACGACAAGGCTGAATGTGTGAATATCTCTTTCTCTCAAGATATGTGGGACGGTGTGTTAGGACTTAACGGACTTAGTGCGTTCAACATCGAAATCAACTACGACAAGCATAAGATATACTGCTATCCCAAAGGCAGTGCGTTGGTGTTGATGTCTGAATCATATGTTGTTCTGCCATTCGTATATAAATATGGTGTACCGTTTATAGAGATACCTATTAAACTCAATGAATCAACATACCGACTGCAACTCGAAGTGGACACGGGTTCCGACCGCATTATCGATCTTAGCACTACGTTCGTGAATAGAAATCGTCTTCTTGGCACAAAGAAGCCGTTTGCCATATCACGCATAACAAGCTCCGACGGTGGCAGCGGTGAACTGAAGAATGTCTATTTTGACGAAGTAAGGGTAGGACAATATGTTCTGCCCAAAATCCCAGGAGCTTTCTCCACTCTTAATTCTGGTATGCTGAACGAGAAAGATGTAGATGGAATGATAGGCAACAACTTCTTGAAACGTTTCAATATGCTGATAGATTTCAAGAGTAAAAAGATGTATCTACAGCCTAATAATTTGATGTATACTCCTTTCTACGACTTTCTGGTGAAATAGAATGAAGAGTAGAATTATCCTCATAAATTTATGTCAGAATGAATCTCCTAAGTATATGCTGTACTTGGGAGATTCTTGCGCTTTTTTGAGGCTTATCCTCGAAAAAGTGTTGTTTTTGTTGATTTTTATCATCGAAAAAGTGTTGTTTTTATTGGTTTTTATCCTCGAAAAAGTGTATCTTTGCAGTGTAAGTTATTAAATGTTAGACTTTTATGAAAAGAAAAATATATCAACAGCTTCTAAAGTGGAAGGAAAACAAGGATAGAAAGCCCTTGATGCTGCTTGGTGCAAGACAAGTTGGCAAGACTTGGATTATGCAACATTTTGGCGAACAAGAGTATCATAAGGTCGCATACGTCAACTGTGATGATGAGCCGAGAATGAAACAACTCTTTGATTTAGACTACGACATTAATCGAATATTGATGACTTTGCAGGCGATAACAGGTGTCAAGGTTACTCCTGGCGATACTTTGATTATCTTGGATGAGATACAAGAGATTCCAAGAGGACTTCACAGTCTGAAATATTTCTGTGAAAAAGCACCTGAGTATCATGTGATGGTGGCTGGCTCTTTGCTTGGTGTAACATTGGGTAAGGGGGAGTCTTTCCCCGTGGGTAAGGTTGATATGCTTAATATGTTTCCTATGGATTATGAGGAGTTTCTTGAAGCTACAGGCAATGAGGGTTGGATAGATATCTTGCATTCCAAGGATTGGCCATTGATAGATATGATGATGCCCAAGATGGTGGAATTGTTGCGCCAATACTACTTTGTGGGAGGTATGCCAGGTGTAGTGAGCAACTTTGTGAGAAATGCAGACCTTCAACAAGTTCGCACTTTGCAGCGAGAGATATTGGATGCTTATGGGCGTGATATTTCCAGGCATACTTCGGAGAGTGAATCTGTAAGAATCCGTCAGTTGTTAAGCTCTCTTCCTGCTCAGTTGGCAAAGGAAAACAAGAAGTTTATATATGGCGCTATCCGTAAGGGAAGTAGGGCTAAGGACTTTGAACTTGCCATTCAATGGCTTTTGGATGCAGGTATTATATATAAGGTAAACCGTATCAGGGAGCCAAAGATGCCACTTAAGTTTTATGAGGACTTTGATGCTTTTAAGCTATTTTTGTTGGATTGTGGGCTTTTGGCGTGTATGTCGGATGCCCCGATTGACCAGATGCTTGTAGGCGACAATGTGTTTACGGAGTTCAAGGGAATGTTCACGGAACAATATGTGATGCAGCAGCTCAAGGTCATTGGCTTTACTCCTTATTATTGGAGCAATAGCAAGACTCCTTCAGAAATAGATTTTGTCATTCAGAATGATAATAGAGTTATTCCAATCGAAGTAAAAGCAGAAGAGAATGTTCGTGCTCGTTCATTATCTCAGTTTGTGAAAGACAACACTGGATTGAAGGGCCTTCGTATTTCGATGAAAGGATATGTTGACCAAGAATGGATGGAGAACATACCATTGGTTGGCATTGATGCTTACTTTGAATAAAGCAATTGTATCGTTAAGGGATGACGATGCGGAACGTGGTGATGCCCTGCGCTTTGTCCTGATGTAGCGAAAGGCTGCCTCCGCTTACTCGCATGATTTGGCGGGATAGGGAGAGACCGATGCCGCTTCCTTCGGGTTTTGTGGTGAAGAAAGGAATGAAGATGTGTGAGGCTACATCATCGGGGATAAGCCCGGCGTTGTTGCTCACGTCGATGATGATGGCTTCCTGCTCATTGGTGTAGGCATGAAGACGGATGGATGCTTTGGTTGCAGGCTCGGATTGTAAGCCATTAAAGGCTTCTACGGCGTTCTTCAAAAGATTTGTCACTACGTGTGAGATGAGGCTCTCGTCGGCATAAGCCAACAAGTCCTTTGGCGTTACTTCTATTTCCACTTTATGATTGCAAAGCATTGCCATACGTTCGAGGAACGGCTCCACATAGAAGAGGGTGGGTTGAGGTTGAGGCACATGAGTAAAACGGCGATAGTTGTTGACGAATGCCAAGAGTTCGGTTCCGGTCTTGTGAATGGTTTCCAAGCCTTGCTTCAATTTTGCTTGCTCTGCTGACAGCAATTCTACAGAAAAGTTGTTTGGAGAATGGAAATCTGCGGACGCACTATCTGCAGAAGGCAGTTCTTGGCTACCCAATTCTTTCAGTAGGGTCTCGCTGAGTGAAGTGACAGGTGTGATAGTGTTCATGATTTCATGAGTGAGCACACGAATCAACTTAATCCATGAGTCAACCTCTTGGTTGCTAAGTTCGTGGCTTACGTCGCTCAGGGCGATGATGCGCACATGCTTGTCCTTTAGCATAGCTTGCGTCTCATGCTTAGCCAGATGTTCATCCTTTAGTTTTCCTTTTACTTGGTTCATGTGTGTGAGCACGTCGGCGTCGAGCAATCGGAGGGCAGCTTGGTTGTGCTGCAAGATATTGTCGTGGCTGTCTACCACCATTATGCCAGTGTCCACAGCATTCAATATCTGCTCGTAATATTTCTCCCGCTCCATCTGCTCTTCCCGTGTATGCTGCAGGAAGAGCTTGATGCGGTTGAGAGATTGGTGCAGAATATTGTCCTCCTTGTTCCTCTTTTCTGTGGGGAAGTAGAAGGAGAAGTCGCCATTGTCAATGGCATCAAAAAGGAAGCGCACCTTCTTGATGTTGCGACGATAGTGGCGGTAGAGGCGAACATAGCCCACCACTGCCACGAGCAAAAGCACAATTATTATAACCTTATTAATATCCATACCCTAAAAAACTATTGGATTCTTCACTCTTCATTCTTCCCTCTTCCCTTTAAATCCCGTATCTCTTAATCTTATTATAAAGCGTCTGTCGGGAAATGCCCAGTCTTGCTGCCACCACCGACAGATTGCCCTCGCATTCCTTGATGGTTTTCTCTATCATGCGGCATTCCATCTCGTCGAGTGTCAGCACCTCCTCCAATGGTTTCTCCCTTCTTGTCTGGTTTCCACCATCAATGTCTTCGGCAGCGATCATTCCACCATCCGACAGTATCACAGCTTTCTCGATGGCATGTTGCAGTTCGCGGATATTGCCATACCAAGGCAAACTGGTGAGTTTTTGTTCTGCCTCTTCCGAAAAGCGGATACACACCTTATTATATATATTGCCATATTGACGAAGGAAACGGTTGGCGAGCGGCACGATGTCTGCCTTTCTTTGTCGGAGGGCTGGCAATTCAAGGTGGATAGTGTTGATGCGATAGAGCAGATCCTCTCTGAAGTCGCCATCGTTCACCATCTGTTGCAGATTGCGGTTGGTGGCACATATCAAGCGTATGTCAATAGGTATCTGAGTAGAACCGCCCACTCTCACGATGCTTCTGCGTTGCAGGGCTGTGAGGAGTTTTGCCTGAAGACTATACGAGAGGTTGCCTATCTCGTCCAAAAATATTGTGCTACCATCAGCCAACTCAAACTTGCCTGGTCTATCTGTCTTGGCATCCGTGAATGCTCCCTTCACATGACCGAATAGTTCGCTTTCGAACAATGTTTCTGTAATGGCTCCCATATCCACTGGCAGCATCTTTTTCTCACTACGTGCAGACAAGCGGTGTATCTCGTTTGCCAATACCTCTTTGCCAGTTCCGTTTTCGCCCGTGATAAGGATGTTGGCATCGGTTGCAGCAACCTTTTCCACAATGTTTCTTAAATTGTTCATAACTTCGCTGTTGCCCCAGTACATCGTGCTATTCGAATCTTTGCCTCCATTCTTGCCCATGGCTTTGTCCGCAGCTTTATTCCTGTCTCTTGCCTCCAACAATGTACCAATCATCTTCTCGTTGTCGAAAGGCTTGACTATGAAGTCGGCTGCTCCTTCCTTGATGCCCGTTACGGCGAGTTGAATATCAGCATAAGCTGTGAAAAGCACAACCTCGGTCTTCGGACTGAGACTCTTGATTTCTCTAAGCCAATACAATCCCTCATTGCCAGAATTGATGCCACTCGAAAAGTTCATGTCGAGCAAAACCACGTCGGGATGTTCCTCCCTCAGTTTGGCTGGTATGGAGTTAGGGTTGGCTATGGTGATGATATTGGCGAATATAGAGTCGAGCAGCATCCTTACCGTAGTTAGAATGTTGCGGTTGTCGTCAACAATGAGTATTGTTCCTTGTTTCTTTGTCATGATAATCAGTTTTCGGTCGACTCCATGTTCTCAATGAATATGGAGTCGTCCATTTCTGCAAGCGTTTTCTTTTTCTTATTCTCCTTGGCACCAGCTTTCAGCAGGTTGCGTGCTGCAGTGATGATGCTTGCTCCACTGTCGGCTGTGGTGATTTTAAGTTTGGCAATCTTCTTTATGGTGTCGTTCATGCTCGACTCCACATCCATGAATCTCATGCCGAAATCCTGCACACGGTCGATGACGCTGTTGGCAGCATCCATCATGGCTTGCTGGTTGCTGAGTTGTCGCACTTGAGTCCACATCATCTCCAATACGCGCAGGTTCATATACATGGTTTGCGGACCGAGAATCATCACGCCTTGGTCGTAGGCTTCGCGCCAAAGAGTGCTGTCGTTGAGCAAGGCAAGATTGAGGGCACCCTCGATGGGGACATACATTATGGCGAAGTTGAGGCGGTTGTAGCCGTTTGGCAGATACTTGGAATATTCCTTTTTGGCGAGCCGCTTCACTTGTGCCCTTACGCTGGCAATGTGCGACTTGAGATATTCCGTCTTCTCGGGAGTTCCGTCCTCGGCATTCATGTAGCGCTCGTAGTCGGTGAGCGACATCTTTGAGTCAACCACCACATGTCGGTTGTTGGGGAAATGCAGTATGAAGTCGGGGATAAGTCCCTTGCCATCGTCGCCTTTGGCTATGTTGCCAGCCTTGTCGCGAAGCGTCTCTTGAGTGTCAAACTGTTCGCCCTCCTTCAGTTCAAGGTCTTCAAGAAGCTGTTTCAGCTTCAACTCTCCGAAGTTGCCTTGCACCTTAACCTCTCCCGTTAGGGCACGTGTCAGCCGGTCGGCAGTCTCGCCAAGGGCGGCACTCTTCTGCATATTCACCTTGATAGTCTCGTCGAGTCGCGTGAGAGCCTCGTTCTGTTGTTCCTTCGATTTGTCCAAAGCCTCCTGCATGTCCTTAAGACTCTGCTGCAGAGGGTCGATAATCTTGGATACCTGCTCACGGTTTCTCTCGCCCAATTCCTCTTGTCTACGCTTCAGCACCTCCTCGGATGTGGTCTGCATCTGCTCCTTGATGAGCTTGAGTTGGTTTTCCACCTGCTCGCGGTTCATTTGTCTTAAGGCATCTATCTGCTGTTCGGCGGCCTCTTTGGCTTGGGCAAGTTGCAGTTCGGATGCTTCCTTAATCTGTTGGAGCTGCTGTTCGTGAGCCAGCTTTAGTTCGGCAATGCGCTTGTCTGAGGCATCAGCCTGGTCGGCCAGCATCTTGTCGCTTGCAAGTTTCTGCTCATTCAATCGTTTCTCGGCGTCTTGTTTTGCCTCTTCTATGCGTGCGTAGTAGTTCTGGGCTTGTGTTTTCTGCACGTCACGTTCGGATGTAAGGTTTTTTATTTGCTCTGCTTGGGTTGTAATGGTCTTCTCGCGAGATTTCAAGAGAACGGCCAATACAATCATGGCTATGGCAAGGATTGCGATAACTATATATTCCATTGATTGATGAAGTGTTGGGTGATGAAAGAAACAAGGCATCTCTCTGTTTGTCGACAGTGGGATGCCTTGGAGTTAGTTCTGCAGATTATACGTAAGTTTCAAGGAACTTCAATGTTCCCTCAACCTTCAGAGTCTCTGTGGTTGCCGGAACAAGAAGACTTTCGCCTGCGGCAAGCGTGATGGTGTTGCCCTCGTTGTCGGTGATGGTGCCTTCGCCCTTAAGACCGATGAGGATAACGAAGCTGTCAAGCTCAGAGTAGTCGAGAGTCATAGGCTCGTCGAGATCATACACTGCTGTGCAGAAGTAAGGACACTGTACAAGGCTCACGCCCTGGTTCTTGGCAGGAGTGTATTCTGTGCGGTAGTTGCTCTCAACATTGTAGTTGATGCACTCGGCAGCCTGCTTGGTGTGCAACTCGCGGTAGTTGCCGTTCTTGTCCTTGCGCTTGAAGTCGTAGATGCGGTAGGTGACGTCGCTTGTCTGCTGAATCTCGGCGAGGAAACAGCCGGTGCCAATAGCGTGGATACGTCCTGCTGGCAGGAAGAAGCAATCGCCTTCCTTCACGTTGTAGCGGTCGATGGCATCAACGATAGTGTCGTTGGCAACCATGTCGGCATACTGAGTAGGAGTGATAGGTTTCTTAAGACCGCAGAGGAGAGTGGCGTCCTTGTCGGAGTCGAGCAAGTACCACATCTCTGTCTTGCCGCGCTCCTTGCCCTGACGCTTGGCTATCTCGTCGGTGGGATGAACCTGTATAGAGAGGTCCTGACGGGCATCAATAAACTTGATGAGCAATGGGAACTCGTTGCCAAAACGCTCGTAGTTGTCCTTGCCTACGAGTTTCTCCTTAAGTTCGGCAACAACCTCGTTGAGCTTCTTGCCTGCATACTCGCCATTGGCAACAACAGTCTCGTTGCCAGGCACGCCAGATATTTCCCAGCTTTCGCCTACATTCTCCTGCACTGTGTTGAGGTGCTTGAACGGAATAATCTTTTCGCCGCCCCAAATAGTTGATTTGAGGAGAGCGTTAAACTTCATTGGTTCCATGATTTGTTGTATTTAGTTATTGCAATCTTTTTAGAAGAGTGAATTAGTTTTCTTTCCAGAATTGCGGGGTGAATATCACGAGTACGCTGAATATCTCAAGACGTCCGATGAGCATAAGCACCGAGCATATCCACTTAGCTGCCGCAGGCAACTCGCTCCACGACATTGTAGGTCCGATTTCTGTACCGAGTGTTGGTCCCACATTTCCCAATGCACTTAGGGTGATGGTTATGGCGTTGGTGTTGTCAATGCCCATAGCAATCATCGAGAACGAGCAGAAGAGGCACAGAATGAGATAAGTAGACAAGAAGGCGAGCAGCGTGACGCGCTTGGATGAAGGCACATTAGTGCCGTCGACACGCATTGGCAGTACGGCATTGGGGTGAAGCATCTGTCGGAACTCATTCTTTATTATATTAAGCAACATCACACAGCGGATGCACTTGAATCCACCACTGGTAGAGCCGGAGCAAGCTCCGAAGAACATGCAAACGGCAAGCACCACCCATGTCACGTGGGGCCAAACGGCAGGGTCGTCGGCAAGTAAGCCCGTTGTGGTGATGAAGGATACCACGTGGAACAAGCTGCTTCGTATGGCTGGCTCAAGCTCGTAGCCGTTCTTCCACATAAGCTCAAAGGCTATGAATCCTGAGAAGAGGAGCACTATGAGCAGATAGAATCGGCATTCGGCACTCTTGAGCAATGTGCTGAGCTTGCGCTGCGACACAGTGATGTAGAGCATCGTGAAGTTGACACCCGAAATGAAGCAGAAGAAGGTGACTATATACTGCACCACTGGAGTGAGATAGCTGTAATCGTTGTGTGTGGCAAATCCGCCGGTAGCAGCTGTTGTGAAACTGTAGTTTATGCTGCTGAAAATATCCATTCCGGCAAGCCACATCGATGCAATGCACAATACTGTGATGCAGATGTAGACCACCCAAATCCACTTGGCGTTGGTACTGAGGCGAGGGTGCAGCTTTGTCTTTATTGGTCCGGTGGCTTCGGCAGCAAATACTTTCACGCTACCGCCTACGAGCGACGGCAACAGGGCTATGGTGAAGAACACTATTCCGAGTCCGCCTAACCATTGAGTGAACGAACGCCAAAACAGAATGCCGTGGGGCAGGGCTTCCACATTATCTATAATAGAGGCTCCTGTGGTGGTGAATCCCGACATGGTTTCGAAGAAGGCATCTGTGAAGGAGTGGAGATAGCCGCCTATGAGAAAGGGCAAAGTGCCGAAGAGCGAGAACACCATCCACGTGAGTGTCACCACAAGGTAGGCATCGCGTCGGGAAAGAGTGTTGTCGCATTTTCTTCCCAATAGGCGTAGCACCAGTCCGGTGCCGGCTGATATTGCCACAGAGCATACGAACGAAACGAGGTCGTCCTCATGATAGTAGACCGACACCCCGAGACACACCATCAGCATCATCGCTTCGATAAAGAGCAACGACCCTATAATCTTGTAAATAAGTCTGAGGTTTATCATAGGAAGAGTTTTTCTATCTTCTTCATGTTGATGTTATGGCAGAACACCATTACGGAGTCGCCCGGGTGAATCATCGTGTTACCAGACACGAGAAATCCCTGCCCGTCGCGCACGAGTCCACCAATGGTCATTCCCTTTGGCAGACCAAGGTCTTTCACTGGCTTGCGTGTTATCTTGGAGCCTTCCGAGGGGATGAACTCAGCCACATCGGCATTGGCTGTCATGAGAAATCGCACGTTGTGCACGTTGGCATCGAGCATCATCTGGTAGATATGGCTCGCAGCTATCGACTTCTTATTGATGATAGTACCGATGTCAAGGCTCTCGGCCATGCTCACATAGTCGATGTTCTCGACCATAGCAACAGTCTTGCGCACTCCCATGCGCTTGGCTGTAAGGCAAGCAAGTATGTTTGTCTCGGCGTTGCCGGTCAATGCCACGAATGCTTGGGTGTTCTTGATGCCTTCTTCTATAAGTAGTGAGAGGTCGCGCCCGTCGCCGTTGATGATGAGAGCCTTGTCATTTTCAAGTATAGAGTTAAGACGTTCGCATCGTTGCTCGTCGGTCTCGATGATTTTCACGTCCATGTAGCTTGGCATAGTCTTCACTGTGCGCACGGCAGTGGCACCTCCACCCATTATCATCACGTTCTTCACGTCGACATAATGTTCCTTGCCGACAATCTTGCGGATATAAGGAATGTATTGCTTTGTTGTCATGAAGTAAGCCATGTCGTACATCTCCAGGCAGTCGTTACCGCCAGGGATGATAGTGTCGCTGCCACGCTTGATGGCAACTATGTGGTAAGGATCCTCAGGACCACAAATGTCGCGCATCGGTCGGTCGAGTATTGTGCACGACTCTCTCAGTTTCACGCCGAGCATTACAAGTGCTCCGTCGTGCACGTCCCAACGTTGTCTTACCCACGACATTTTCAGTCCGTTGTTGATGTCGGTGGCTGCAAGCAGCTCAGGATAGATGATAGAGCTGACGCCAAGTTGTGAGAAAAACTCCTTGAGCTCAGGTTCTATGTATTCTGCATTATCTATTTTCGCCACAGTCTTTTTAGTACCGAGGGCCTTGGCAAGTGTGCATGATGCCATGTTTTGGCTCTCGTCGGGAGTAACGGCTATGAATAGGTCGGCATTCTCTGCTCCCGCCTTCTTCAGGGCCTTAACGCTTGTCGACGAAGCCTCCATAGTAAGAATATCCACATCAGAACCGATGCGTGATAGGCGTTCCTCGTCAGAGTCCATCACCACAATGTCGTCGTGCTCGCGTGAGAGCAGTCGGGCGAGGTGGGTTCCGATGGCGTAGGCACCTGCTATTATTATTTTCATAACAAGATTGATTTTTTTATTGACTCAATGTCTATGCCAGCTATCTGCTTTAGTTGGGCTACTGTTCCGTGTTCGATGAAGGTGTCGGGCAAGCCTATGCGCTCCACTTTCACGTCTTTATTATTGTCGCTCATCCATTCGAGCACGGCTGATCCGAAGCCTCCAGCCCGCTGTCCGTCCTCTACAGTGACGATGCGCTTGAATCGTTTTGCAATATCTTCGAGCAACTGAGTGTCGAGAGGTTTGCAGAATCGCATGTCATAGTGGGCGATGCTCATGGGGCAACCGTCGTCGTGTAGCTGGCTAATGGCCTTCTGCACGTCGTTGCCGATAGGTCCGTAGCTGAGTACTGCCACGTCGCTACCCTCGCTTATGCAGCGAGCCTTGCCAATCTCAATCTCTTCGAAAGGACATTTCCAGTCCTCGCCCTTAACGCCTTTGCCTCGCGGATAGCGTATAACCACAGTGCCTTTGCCGGGCAGCTGTGCCGTGTACATCATGCGTCGCAGCTCTTGCTCGTCCATTGGTGAGCAGAGAGTGAGGTTGGGCACTGGGCGCAAAGCTGCAATGTCAAACACTCCGTGATGGGTAGGTCCGTCTTCGCCAACGAGTCCGGCTCGGTCGAAGCAGAACACCACTGGCAGATTGAGTATGGCAGCATCGTGTATGATATTGTCGTAGGCGCGTTGTGCAAACGCGCTGTAGATATTGCAGAATGGCATCAGTCCGTCCTTTGCCATGCCGCACGAGAATGTGGCAGCATGACCTTCGGCAATGCCAACATCGAACACTCGGTCGGGCATAGCCTTCATCATGATGTCCATAGAGCATCCGGTGGGCATGGCAGGAGTTACGCCCACGATGCGCGGATTGTTTTGCGCCAGTTCGAGCAGAGTCTTGCCAAACACCTCTTGGTATTTAAGAGGGTAGGGGTCGCTTTTGTCTGTCAGGCGTTTGCCGGTATCGGGGTCGAACTTTCCAGGTGCGTGCCATATTGTGGCATGCTCTTCGGCAGGCTTGTAGCCTTTGCCCTTGATGGTGTGAAGATGCAAGAGCTTTGGTCCGCGCATGTCCTTGAGCTGTTCAAGAATGCGCACCACCTCGCCCACATTATTGCCATCGAATGGTCCGAAGTAGCGTATGTTCATGCCCTCAAATATATTCTGCTGGTGGGCAAGAGCCGATTTCAGGGCATTGTTCAAGCGTATGAGTCCCTTGCGGCGGTCGTCGTTGAGGTAGCCTTTTGCCCGCAGCCATTGTGAGGCACGGTCGCGCAGTCGGTTGTATGTGGCATTTGTGTCGAGGTTGAGCAGGTATTTCTCCATACCTCCCACGGCACGGTCGATACTCATGTCGTTGTCGTTGAGCACTATGAGCAGGTCATTGGGCGAAGACGACACGTTGTTTAGACCCTCGAATGCGAGTCCTCCCGACATGGCTCCGTCGCCAATTACTGCTACTACATGACGGTCTTCGCGTCCTGTCTTGCGTGCGGCGACAGCCATACCGAGTGCTGCGGAAATGGAGTTGGATGCATGACCGCAGGTGAATGTGTCGTATTCGCTCTCTTGGGGTGATGGGAACGGACGCACACCATGAAGCTTGCGGTTGGTGCAGAATGTATCCTTGCGGCCTGTGAGTATCTTATGGCCGTAGGCCTGATGGCCAACGTCCCACACAATACGGTCGTCGGGGGTGTTGAACACGTAGTGTAGGGCCACAGTGAGTTCTACCACACCAAGCGACGAGGCGAAGTGACCAGGGTTTTCGGCAAGTTCCTCTACAATGTCGCGGCGCAGTTCGGCGCACAGTTCCGGCAACTCCTCCACGCTAAGCTTGCGCAGGTCTTTCGGATACTGTATCTTGTCTAAAAGTTCTAATTTGTCGTTGTTCATGAAACTACATTTGAGAGTGCAAAGCAGTATGGCGGTTTTCTGAACGTGCACACCGACTTATGCAATATGCAAAGTTAATGTAAATCGATGAAAGCACAAAAAAATAAAGCAACATATTTCAAAAGCAATAGCAAGGGATTGTGAGGTTGTGGGTTTTATTTAACGAAAATGTAACATTTTGGAAACACATATAATAATCATAATATGTATCTTTGCATTGAAATAAGGTTTGTAATAATTGCTACAAAGAGAAAATGAAATATTAAGAGATATGAAACAGAATCAGCGAATACTTGTTGTGGACGACGAGCAGGACTTGCTCGAAATCCTGAAGTTTAATCTTGAGACAGAGGGCTACGAGGTTGCAACTGCTTCCTCGGCAGAGGAGGCCATTGAGATGGACATTGCCTCATTCGACTTGTTGCTTCTTGACGTAATGATGGGTGGAATGTCGGGCTTTGCCATGGCGCGCAAGCTTAAGGAGAATCCATTGACTGCCAACGTGCCTATAATATTCCTCACGGCACGCGATACAGAGAACGATACCGTGACTGGCTTCAACCTTGGTGCCGACGATTATATATCCAAGCCTTTCTCTTTGCGTGAGGTTATGGTGCGTGTGCGTGCCGTGTTACGCCGCACTGCCATTCCCGATCCTGAGGGCGAACCGCAGGTGTTGTCTTATCAAGGTATTGTGATGAACCTCGACAAGAAGACCGTCAATATCGATGGCGAGGATGTTCCGTTCACTAAGACTGAGTTTGAATTGCTTCATCTCCTGCTCGACGAGCGTGGACGAGTGTTCTCGCGCCAGGAACTTATCGAGCGCATCTGGCCTAAGGATGTGCTTGTGCTCGACCGCACTGTGGACGTGAACATCACACGATTAAGAAAGAAAATAGGACGTTTTGCCAAATGTATTGTCACACGACTTGGCTTCGGCTACTATTTTGACGCTTAAACATAAGCCTCGTCATAAGACACAGTATTATTAATCAATGGTTCTTGATTCCTAAAGTCCAATTTTTATGAGAATATCCGTAGGAACAAAGCTTTACATGAGTGTGCTTTCTGTCTTCCTTGTCTTTGCTGTGGCGTTCATCGTCTTTCAGCAAACGCGAGAGAAGCAGTTTAAGGTGGACACTCTTAACCTGAAGTTGCAGGACTACAACTCGCACATGGAGGAATATCTGCGTCTGTTTCCCGATCGTTCGGAGCAAGCACTCGACCGTTATGTTCAGTCGCACTATATTCCACATCTGCGTGTCACACTCATCAGTCTTAGTGGCAAGGTGATGTATGATAGTGAGCTTAAGGACTATTCGCATGTTACAAACCATGCTTCGCGTCCAGAGATAGTATCGGCATTGCGCAATGGAGCTGGCTCTACCGTAGAACGTAACAGTAAGACTCTGAAAGGCGATTTCTTTTATTCGGCTACTTGCTTCCCTAAAGATTCGCTCATCATACGTTCGGCTCTGCCCTATACAAGCGACCTTTCGAAATCGCTCAAGGCCGACCAGCATTATATATGGTTTGCTGTAGCCACGATGTTGTTGCTTACGATAATTCTCTATCGTTTTACGCGTCGTCTTGGTGACAATATACAACGCTTGCGCACCTTTGCTTCGCGTGCAGATCATGGAGAGTCGCTCGACACCGAAGATCTTGTTGGCTTCCCATCTGATGAACTTGGCGAGATAGCTGAGCGTATTATCAAAATCTATAAACGCTTGCAGACCACTCGCCAGGAACAGGACATTCTGAAACGTCAGCTCACGCAAAATATTGCTCATGAGCTTAAGACTCCTGTGGCGAGCATTCAGGGTTATCTTGAAACTATCCTCGACAATCCAAATATCAATGATAGTATGCGGGAGCAATTTCTTAAGCGTTGTTATGCACAAAGCCAGCGTCTCACATCATTGCTCCAGGATATATCTACACTCAACCGCATGGACGATGCCCCTGATATGATTGGCACTGAGGATGTGAACATTTCGGAGATAGTGGCAAATATTCAGAAGGAGACAGCGTTGCAACTGCAGCAGAAGCAAATGTCTTTCGTAAATAAATTGCCCAATGATGTTATGGTGAAAGGTAGCCCAAGCTTGATTTATAGTGTTTTTCGCAATCTTACGGATAATGCTATCGCCTATGCTGGTACGGGCACAACCATAACTCTTACGGCTCAGCCAATAGAGAATATTGACGAAGAGATGAAGTCGCCTAAATGGCAATTCACATTTAGCGATAATGGAGTGGGAGTGCCAGTAGAGCATCTGCCGCGACTCTTCGAACGTTTCTATCGTGTTGATAAGGGACGCTCACGCAAGATGGGCGGAACGGGTCTTGGACTTGCTATTGTCAAGAATGCTGTATTGCTGCATGGAGGCACGATAAGAGTGGTCAACAACTTCAACGGTGGCTTGCGTTTCGATTTTACATTGTAGTTTTGTTTTGCTGCCTATAGAGTAAAATTTTCCTAGGCAGAGCAATATTGTTCCGTGACATGGGATGTTTATCCGTATGTCACGGAACTTGTTTTTGTATCCGTAATGTGTGAGTGTTGGTCTGCATAATGATTTGAATAGTTACAGAACGTATAATGACAAATAAAAGTTGTTAAATGTTTAGTACGTATGTGCTATATTATTATTAATGTAAGTAACTTTGCAGCGGAAAACTTGCAGGGGTTGTTTAGTTTTCTGAATGATTAGCAAATTAGTGATAACTATTCTATATAATAATGTAAAGCGAAATAAATATATTAGTTAAAAATAGGTATGAATAAAACAAAGATTTTATTGGTTGCAGCATTGACTGCAGTGCTCGCCTCTTGTGGTGGCGGCAAGAGTGGCGGAAAGCCCAACTTCGGCGACAATGAGTATGCCGTACGTACTGTGCAGGGTCAGAATGCCGACCTACAGACCACTTATCCCGCAACAATCAAGGGTGTTCAGGACGTTGAGATTCGCCCGAAAGTTTCTGGCTTCATCACAAAGCTCTGCGTTAAGGAAGGACAGCAGGTTAAGGCAGGTCAGCTCCTCTTCGTTATCGACAATGTGACCTATGCTGCCGCAGTACGCCAGGCTAAGGCTTCTGTGAATGCTGCCAAGGCTCAGCTCAATACTGCCCGCCTTACATACAACAACTCTGAGAAGCTTTTCAAGAACAATGTTATTGGTTCTTACGAGCTTCAGTCTTCTAAGAATGCTATGGAGAGCGCAGCTGCTCAGTTGGCTCAGGCTGAGGCTGCTTATGTATCGGCTAAGCAGAACCTCAACTTCTGCTTCGTGACAAGTCCTGCCAATGGTGTTATCGGCGACCTGCCTTACCGTGTGGGTGCTCTTGTAAGCGCTTCTTCACAGCAGGCTCTTACAACTGTTTCAAACAACTCTACTATGCAGGTTTACTTCTCAATGACCGAGAAGGACCTCCTCGACATGACCAAGACAGCTGGCAACATGAACTCAGCTATCTCCAACTATCCGGCTGTTAAGCTTCAGCTTGCCGATGGTTCTATCTACAATCATCCGGGTAAGGTGGCTACTGTGAGTGGTGTTATCGACCCAACTACTGGTACTGTGTCTATGCGTGCCGACTTCCCCAACCCTGAGCGTGTGCTCAAGACTGGCGCTTCTGGTTCTATCGTAGTTCCCCACACTGCCACTGGTGCTGTTATTATTCCTCAGGACGCTGTTGTTGAGGTTCAGGACAAGCACTTCGTTTATATTGTTGGCAAGGACAACAAGGTGAAGTATACTCCTGTAACTCTCAATCCGCAGAACGATGGCAAGACTTACATCATCACCTCAGGTCTTAAGGTTGGCGACCGTTTCGTAGTAAATGGTGTTTCTTCACTCCAGGACGGTATGGAAATCAAGCCAGTAACAGAGGCTCAGTATGCCGAGAAGCTGAAGAAGACAGAACAGTTGGGTGAGGCTCAGGGCGACCTTAGCAAACTTAAGAAGGCTTTTGGAAAATAAATTTTGAGTTTTAAAGTATGAAATTAGATAGATTTATCAAACGCCCGGTGCTTTCTACGGTGATTTCAATCCTCGTGGTTATTCTGGGTGTACTTGGATTGGTGTCGCTGCCTATCGAGCAGTACCCTAACATGGCGCCTCCTACCATTATGGTGCGTGCCGCCTATTCCGGTGCCAACTCCCAGACTGTGCTCAACTCTGTGCTTGCACCGCTTGAGGAGTCAATCAATGGTGTGGAGGGCATGACCTATATGACCTCTTCTGCTACCAATGATGGTTCGGCTTCTATCACCGTATTCTTTAAGCAGGGTATGGACCCTAACATGTGTCAGGTGAACGTTCAGAACCGTGTGTCGCAGGCTTCGGCTTTGCTGCCTGCCGAGGTTACCAAGGCTGGTGTGACTGTTGCTAAGCGTCAGTCGTCTACCGTTATCCTCTTCGGTCTTACAGCCGACGACGACCGCTACGATGACGAGTTCCTTACCAACTACGCCAACATCAACGTCATTCCTGCCATCAAGCGTGTGAATGGTGTGGGTGAGTGTCAGTGCTTCTCACAGAAGGACTACACTATGCGCCTTTGGATTGACCCTGTGAAGATGAAGAGCTACGGCTTGATTCCTTCCGACCTTACTGGTGTGCTTGCTCAGCAGAACATTGAGGCTGCTCCTGGTTCAGTGGGCGAGTCTTCCGACAATCAGTATCAGTATACATTCCGTTATAGAGGCCGTCTGCAGACTCCTGAGGAGTTTGGCGACATGATTATCAAGTCAACTCAGGACGGTCAGACTATCCGTGTTAAGGATGTGGCACGCGTAGAGATGGGTGCCCTCTCATATACTGTAGAGTCAAAGAACAACGGCAAGTCATCTGTAACCATGATGGTTACCCAGACCGCTGGTTCTAACGCTACTGAGATTGCTACCAACATCAAGAAGCTCCTCAAGGAGCAGGAGGCTACAATGCCACCGGGAATCCACTTCGACATCATGCAGGACGTTACAGAGTTCCTCTTCGCCTCTATCGAGGACCTTATCAAGACCCTCTGCGAGGCATTCGTCCTTGTGTTCATCGTGGTGTACATCTTCCTTCAGGACACACGCTCAACACTTATTCCGTTGATTGCCGTGCCTGTGTCGTTGGTTGGTACATTCTTCTTCCTCTATGTGTTTGGCTTCTCGCTCAACTTGCTTACACTTGCCGCCCTCGTGCTTGCCATTGCCATTGTGGTCGATGATGCCATTGTGGTTGTGGAGGCCGTCCATGCCAAGCTCGACCTTGGCTACAAGTCGGCCAAGCTTGCGTCTATCGACGCCATGAACGAGATTTCGGGAGCCATCATCTCTATTACCCTCGTTATGGCATCAGTGTTTATCCCAGTGTCATTCATGGGTGGTACGTCAGGTGCATTCTACCGTGAGTTCGGTATCACTATGGCTATCTCTATCATCATCTCGGCTCTTAACGCCTTGACACTTTCTCCGGCTCTTTGTGCTATCTTGCTTAAGCCGAAGGATGAGGAGGGCAAGGAGCGCAAGATGTCAATGGTCGACCGTTTCCACGCATCCTTCAATGCCGCTTATGGCAAAGTGCAGGAGAAGTACACCAAGGGTGTGCGCCGCCTTGTGGAGCGTCCTATCATCGCTATCGCTACTGTAGTTGTTGCTATTGCTGCAATGGCTGTGCTCATGGGTACTACCAAGACTGGTCTTGTGCCTGACGAGGATACCGGTACTGTATTCTGTACTGTTTCTACACCTCCGGGAACTTCAATGAAGAAGACCAATGAGGTGATGGACCAGGTAGACCGTATGCTTGCTACCAACCCTGCTATCGCCAGCCGTATGCGTATCACTGGTTACAACTTCATTGCTGGTCAGGGCTCTAACCAGGGTACGTTCATCATTAAGCTCAAGAGCTTCGAGGAGCGTCAGAAGGATGAGGGACCGTTGAAGTATATCGGTGTTCACAACCTCGGTTCTACAATGGTGCTCGGTATGATTTATAAGCAGACTGCAGCCATCAAGGGTGCCCAGATTCTTGCCTTCCAGCCACCTATGGTGCAGGGCTTCTCTGCAACCAACGGTATGACATTCTCTATGCAGGACCGTACTGGTGGTGATGTGAACAAGTTCTTTGACATTACTCAGAAGTATATCGCAGCCCTCAACGAGCGTCCGGAGATTTCGAACGCCATGACCTCGTACAACACCAAGTATCCGCAGTATAAGATTGATGTTGACGTGGCCAAGTGTAAGCAGAGCGGCATCGACCCGTCTGCAGTGCTCTCGACAATGCAGGGCTACTATGGCGGTATGTATGCGTCTAACTTCAACTCTTACGGTAAGCTCTATCGTGTATATATTCAGGCTCCGCCTGAGGCACGTGCCGACATCAAGAGTCTCGACAATATCTATGTGCGCACATCGGCTGGAGCTATGGCTCCTATCAAGGAGTATGTCAACCTTAGCCGTGTGTATGGTCCGCAGGAGATTGACCGTTTCAACCTCTTCACATCTATCAATGTGAACGCTTCGGCTGCTGAGGGCTACTCTACTGGTGATGCTATCAACGCTATGGCTGAGGTTGCCAAGACCACTCTGCCAGCAGGCTACACCTACGAGTTCTCAGGTCTTACACGTACAGAGCAGGAGTCATCCAACTCTACTGCTATCGTGTTCGTACTCTGCTTGACCTTCGTTTACTTGATTCTCTCGGCACAGTATGAGTCTTACGTTCTGCCTCTGTCGGTAATCCTCTCGATACCGTTCGGTCTTGCTGGTGCGTTTATCTTCACCAACATGTTTGGCAAGAACAACGACATCTACATGCAGATTGCGCTTATCATGCTTATGGGTCTTCTCGCTAAGAACGCCATCCTTATTGTACAGTTCGCCCTTGAGCGTCGTCTTACTGGTATGGCTATCTCATGGTCGGCAGTGCTCGGTGCTTCGGCCCGTCTGCGTCCTATCTTGATGACCTCATTGGCTATGATTATCGGTCTTCTTCCATTGCTCATGCCTTGGGGTGTAGGCTACAACGGTAACATGACTCTTGGTGCTGCAGCCGTAGGCGGTATGCTCATCGGTATGCTCTGCCAGATTATGGTTGTACCGGCTCTGTTCTACATCTTCCAGACTCTGCAGGAGAAGATCAAGCCTATCGAGTTTGAGGGTGACTCTGCTAATGTTGATTCTGAGATTCGTCAGTACACCAACCCTTATGTGGCTGGAGCATTGCAGGATCAGATAGACAAGAAATCGAATTAAGGTTTTTAAGAATTTATCGTAGTTAAAAAGAATTTATAGCCATTACCTATTTCTGATGGAAAGGCATTTGGCTATAACTTCTTTATAACTTTAAATTCTTTAAATTCTAAACAAAGTAACAATGAAATTAAACAAGATATTTCTTTTCGCATCTGCATCCTTGCTGATGACCAGTTGCGGATTATACAACAAGTACGAGCGTCCGCAGGTAGACACCTATGGACTCGTGCGCGACGTTGCGAGCAATACCGACACACTTGCTGTCGCCGACACAGCAAGCTTTGGCAATTTGCCTTGGCGTGAGGTGTTCACCGACCCACAGCTACAGTCGCTCATTGAGACAGGTCTTGCCAATAATACCAACCTGCTCAATGCTGCTCTCAACGTTAAGATGGTTGAGGACCAGCTTATGATTGCCAAGTTGGCTTTCGTTCCTGGCTTCACTTTCTCTCCGCAGGGAACTGTGGCTTCTTGGGATGGCAATAAGGCTTCAAAGACCTATTCATTGCCAGTTACCGCATCTTGGAGTGTCGACCTCTTTGGCAATCTTCTTAATGTGAAGCGTTCTGCCCAGATGGCTCTCCTTGCAACTAAGGACTATCAGCAGGTGGTGCAGACAAAGGTGATTTCAAACATCGCCAATATGTACTACACTCTGCTTATGCTCGATAAGCAGCTTCAAGTGGTGAATGATATGAGCAAGCTCGTGGAAGAGACTTGGAATATCATGAAGATTCAGAAGGAGCTCGGACGTGTGAAGGAGACTTCTGTGCAGAGTGCTGAGGCTAACCTCTATTCTGTTCAGGCTCAGGCAGCCGATCTCAAGCGTCAGATTCGCGAGACAGAGAACTCACTTTCGCTTTTGCTCGGTCAGCAGGCTCAGACTATCAAGCGTGGAACATTCGAGGGACAGTCGCTTCCTTCAAAGTTCTCTACCGGTATAGGTCTGCAGCTTCTCAACAACCGTCCTGATGTTCACTATGCCGAGATGTCGCTTGCTCAGTGCTTCTATGATGTTAATACAGCCCGCTCTAAGTTCTATCCTAACATCACAATTTCTGGCACTGGCGCTTTCACCAACTCAGGTGGCGGTGGTATTGTCAATCCTGGCAAGTGGCTTCTTTCGGCTGTTGGTTCACTCACTCAGCCTATCTTTGCCCACGGTCAGATTATTGCAGGCTTGAAGGTTGCAAAGTCTAAGCAGGAGCAGGCTTACAACACATGGCAGAATGCTGTTCTGTCGGCAGGCTCTGAAGTTAGCAACGCCCTCGTGCTCTACAACTCCTCTGATGAGAAGTCGAAGCTTGAGGAAAAGCAGGTGGAGAGCTTGAAGAAGAATGTGGAGTACAACAAGATGTTGTTCAACGATGGTTCTGCCACATATCTTGAGGTAATCACCGCTCAGCAGAGTCTTCTCAATGCCGAGCTTTCGAAGGTTGCTGACGACTTCTACAAGATGCAGGCAGTCGTAAACCTCTACTACGCTTTGGGCGGAGGAAGATATTAAGAATGTTGAGTTTTGAGTTTTGAATGTTGAATTGTCGGCTTTGCCGATGTTGAATTGTTCAATTTTGAGTTTTGAATTTTGAATTGTCGGCTTTGCCGATGTTGAATTATTCAATTTTGAATTCAAAACTCAAAATTCAAAATTGCGGCTTGCCGCAACAATTCAAAACTCAAAATTCAAAACTCAAAACTCAAAATTGCGGCTTGCCGCAACAATTCAAAACTCAAAATTCAAAATTCAAAATTATGATTAGTGATAAAGCATATATAGCTCCGGGCGCAAAGATTGGCAAGAATGTGACAATCTATCCATTCGCCTATATTGAGGACGACGTTGTCATCGGCGACGACTGCGTTATCTTCCCTTACGTGAGCATCATGCGCGGCACAACACTTGGCCGTGGCAACAAGGTTTATCAGAACACTGTGCTTGGTGCAGAGCCGCAGGACTTCAACTATAATGGTGCGGAGACTCGTCTTGTTATCGGCGACGAGAATATCTTCCGCGAGAATGTTGTGGTCAACCGTGCTACATTCGCCGAGGGTGAAACACGCATTGGCAACCGCAACTTCTTCATGGAGGGTGTTCATATCTCTCATGATACTAAGGTAGACGACTACGTCACCTTCGGTTATGGTACTAAGATTGCCGGCGACTGCGAGATTCACAGTGCAGCCATATTCTCATCTGGTGTTATCGTCAATTCCAATGTGCGCATAGGTGGTGCCTCTATGGTTACGAGTGGTGTGCGCATCTCGAAGGATGTGCCTCCCTTTATCGTGGCTACTGATAATCCAGTGCGCTATGGTGGCGTGAACGAGACTCTCTTGAAGTCATCCAACACTTCAGAGAAAGTCATCAGCCATATTGCCAATGCCTACCGTCTTGTGTTCCACGGTCAGACCAGTGTGTTCGACGCTATCAACCAGATTAAGGAGCAGGTGCCCGAAGGCAAGGAAATCAACGCTATCGTGAAGTTCCTTGAGGGCAGCCAGATTGGTATCATCAGCAAGATTTAAACAGAAATTTCATACCTTTTATATATTAGTGTTGTTATTTCATTAGAAGCGGCAGGGTAGACGTGATGTCCACCTTGCCGCTATATTTTTTATTCCTTTCCAATTGTTTCTTTCACAACTGCCAATATTTCGTCTCCATATTTCTCTGCCTTCACCTTTCCGCAGAAAGGAATGCGTGCAAGGGCATCCTTGTCTTCAGGCAAGAGGTTGGCTATTGCTATTATTGCCTTTTGCTGCAGAATGCAATATGCAGGCATGTGGGCTGTGAGGGCACGCTGTCTGCGCCAAATGGTCAAAGCGTCGAGCACTTCGGGATGGAGCACCTTCAGTTCTGTGGCAGATGCTGTTGTTGAGGCAGCAGATGTTTTAGGCTCTTCTGATGCATTTGTTGCCGTTGTCCTTGCCGGTGTTGCTGTCTGCTGTTTGTCTTTTGCTTGTTTGCGTTCCGTCTTGCTTGTCTTTGGAGCTTTAGCAGCATCCTTACCCATAAGCACAACAGCACGTTGGTGAAGGTATTCATTCAGGTGAAAACCGTCGTCCTTTACGAAGTTGAGCAAGGCTCGTTTCTGCATGGCTATCTCCTTGAGCGTGGCAAGAAGTTCCGTAAACTGCTTCTTCACTTCTGGCGTGTCGGTCTTCACTTCGGTATTTTTAACCAATTGCTCTATGTCAGAAAGAGTGCGTGCAAAATATGTAGCACCCTTGGTGAGTCGTTCTTGCAGATGCAAGTCGGTTTGATAGTCGGCTGTTGATATCACTATCTGGTTGTATTGCAATTTGAAACGTTCTGCCACATCATACAGTTTGTCTTTTATAGTACCCAGACGAGCCTTGTATTCAAGTATGAGTTTGGGATATGTGCGTCGGAAATGTCCCATGAGCAAGTCGAGCACACGGCTGAATGAGTCCATCAGTGGGCGGAAGTCGAACAGTTCGCTTACTACTGATAGATAGTAGTCGCGTTGCAACAGTCCTATCTGTTCCTCTGTGGGTGTGTGTTCTGCCGCATGATTAATATAATCGTCTACAGCACCATCGCGTATTATAGCCGATTGTGGCAGTGGGGCACTCAGCACAAGTCCTTCAAGAGTGCGGCATCTTGACAGAGCCACGTAGGTTTGTCCATGTGTGAAGGCCCGCTGCACATCTATTATTGCTCTGTCAAACGTGAGTCCCTGACTCTTGTGTACGGTTATAGCCCACGCTGGCTTCACTGGGAATTGCGTGAAAGTGCCGTCCACCTCTTCCGCTATCTCATTGGTATGCTCGTTGATAACGTATCGGGTGTTGTCCCATTGTTCTGGTTCCACCTTTATCACGGCTCCCGTATCCTTGGCACGCACGAAGAAATGCTTGTCGTTAATCTCGGTCACAGTGCCAATCATACCGTTGTAATATTCCTTGGCAGGTTTGGAGTCGTTCTTCACGAACATCACCTGTGCGTCTTTCTTCAGAGTGAGAGTTTCCTCGGTAGGGAAGAGCATCTCCGGATATTTGCCAGTTATCTCTGCCTTGTAGGTGTATGGCTGTCCTGGCAGAAGCGAGAGTTGATGGTCGTTTACATGCTGAGCCTGGAAGTTATGTGTCGTGAGGCGGATATATCCTTCTTCGGCACGAGGTTGGAAGTTGGGAATATATCGTGAGTTGAGAGCTTGCAGCACCGAAGCGTCGGCACAGTTGTCGCGTACCTTATTTAATATATCAAGAAATCGCAGGTCGTTCTGTCTATACACAGTCTTCAGCTCCACTATGGCATACCGTGTGCGCTTAAGGGCAAGTGAGGAGAAGAAGTAAGGAGTCTCGTAATATCTTGACAGCAACTGCCACTCGTCGTCCTTGGCAACAGGGGCAAGCTGACCGAGGTCGCCAATCATGACCATCTGTACTCCGCCAAACGGCTGCTGGTTCTTGCGAAAACGTCGCAACACACTGTCCACAGCATCGAGCAGGTCGGCACGCACCATCGATATCTCGTCTATCACAAGGGTGTCGATGTTTTGTATCACTCGTATCTTTTGTTTGGAGAAACGGTATTGCTGTTCCTTTGTCTTATACTGTGCGTCGGGAATAAATGGGGCAAACGAGAGTTGAAAGAATGAATGGATGGTCACACCCTCGGCGTTAATGGCTGCAATGCCCGTAGGTGCTACAACTATTATACGTTTGGATGACTCCGTCTTAAGTCGTCGCAGAAAGGTAGTCTTACCAGTTCCTGCCTTACCCGTGAGAAAAAGGTTGGTGTTAGTTGTCTCTATGATGTTCCACGCAAGTTGCGTTTGCTCGTTCGTTTCCATAGTTTGCTGTTTTTGTTATATCAGAGGTTGCTATAAAAATGATATTACAAAAGTACGAAAAAGAACTGAAAGAGAGACAAAAAAGAATGGAAAAGTGGGGTGAGGCATGTTGTTAGGGCTTTTAACAAGTAAAAGCCATTAGCTTTGTCTACCTTATATTTCGGCAGCAAAGCCAATGGCTCTTACTTATTGACAATTTATATATCCTATGACTTTTTCTTTACTCCACTGTTACGCTCTTCGCCAAGTTTCTTGGCATATCCACGTTCAGTCCTTTGTCCACAGCCACATAGTAGGCGAGAAGCTGCAAAGGAACAACAGTCAGCAGTGCCACTAATGCATTGGAAGTAGCAGGCACCTCGATGATGTTGTCTGCCAAGGCTTTAACCTGCTTGTCGCCCTCGGTAACCACAGCAAGGATGCGTCCGTTTCTCGACTTCACCTCCTGCATGTTTGATATAATCTTCTCGTATAGCTTATGATGAGTGGCTATGAAGACGATAGGCATGTCTTGATCGACCAATGCGATAGGTCCGTGCTTCATCTCAGCGGCAGGATAACCCTCGGCATGTATGTAGCTGATTTCCTTAAGCTTCAATGCTCCCTCCAATGCCACTGGATAGTTGATGCCACGTCCTAAGTAGAGGAAGTTATGTGCATAGGTGAACATTCGCGACACGTCTTTAATCATGGGAGCCTGCTTCAGCACAACCTCCATCTTGTTAGGAATGTCTGCCAATTCGCCTATCAGCTGTTGGTAGATGGTGTCGTCCAATGTGCCTTGCTCATGTCCTAAAGCTAAAGCCAACAGAGTGAGCACCGTCACCTGACCGGTGAAAGCCTTTGTACTTGCCACACCAATCTCCGGTCCCACATGAATATAGATGCCGGTATTGGTCTCGCGGGCTATTGAGGAACCTACGCCATTCACAATGCCGAATATGAGCGCACCCTTCTCCTTAGCCAACTTTACAGCTGCTAAAGTGTCGGCTGTCTCGCCACTCTGACTTATTGCTATCACCACATCCTCTGGCTCAATCACTGGGTCGCCATAGCGGAACTCGCTTGCATAAGCCACCTCCACACGTTTGCGGCACATCTTCTCTATGAGCTGCTTGCCAATGAGTCCTGCGTGCCAGCTTGTACCGCAAGCCACAATGATGATGTGCTTTGCGTTTACCAATCGCTCGCGATATTCCCTAAGGGCAGAGAGGACAATATGGTTATTCTCCGGATGCTCCTTGTCGGCAAACAGGCGTCCGCTCATGCAGTCTCTCAGACAGTTGGGCTGGTCGTATATCTCCTTCAACATGAAGTGGTCGAAGCCGCCCTTGCTGAGTTTGCTGATGTCGAGGTCTACGGTCTTGATGTCATAACTGCATGAGGCATGGTCAAGATTGATGATGTTGAGTTCTTCGCCAACGTGAATGTCGGCAATCTGTCCATCCTCAAGATACACTACCTTATCGGTAAACTCCACGATAGGGGTTGCGTCACTTGCAATATAAAAGTCCTTGTTGTCCTTGCCAACGCCCACAACCAGTGGACTTGACTGTCGTGCAGCCACAACATGGTTGGGCTTGTTCTTCTCGATTACGGCAATAGCGTATGCTCCAATGGCATCATTGAGAGCCTGACATACGGCAGACACCAAGTCCTTGCCGTTCTGCTGATAATAATAGTCAATCAGCTGAACGAGCACCTCTGTGTCGGTAGTGCTCTTGAACACATATCCCTTATCCTGGAGTTGTTCTCTAAGCACCTGGTAGTTTTCGATGATACCATTGTGCACCAATGCCAAGTCACCGCTCATACTTGTGTGAGGATGAGCGTTGGTTGCTGATGGTTCGCCATGAGTAGCCCATCGTGTATGGGCTATGCCGATATGTCCGCTGCAATCTTTGTCAGCGGCCATTGCTTCCAGATTACTTACTTTTCCTTTGGTTTTGTAGACATTAAGCTTATCCTGATTTCCAATTAAAGCTACGCCTGCGCTGTCATATCCACGATACTCAAGTTTCTTAAGTCCTTCGATAAGGACTGGATAGGCGTCAGACTGTCCGATATATCCAACTATTCCACACATAAAGATTTCTTTTGTTTAGTTACGGTTGCAAAAGTATACATAAAATCTGAATTAGCAAATATTTTGTATGTTAAATCTGTATGGAAAGTTACTTTTTTCTATTTCTTGATATTTCTCAGTTCGCCTTATTCTATCATCCAATCCTCTATCTGTCCACTCTTCGCATTGAAGTTTATGCCTACTTTTATTACGGGTTTTCCACAAAGTGCAAATCGCTGTGCATAGTCTTTGAGATTGATTTGTTGCATGGCGGTCTTTGCATCCTTGTTGAGTTTCAGCTCTATTATATATAGGTGTGTATTGGTGAGCATCACAATGTCCACTCTTCCATTGGGAGTATGTATTTCCACGTCCACCAGGAAGTGTGTCAATAGCGAAAATATGATGAATAGCACCTGCTGATAGTGTCCCTCATAATTGGTGTTGTTGCAGTAGGGTACTGTTTCAAAGAATGTTTGTAGCAACCTTATAGCCCCGTCCATATCGTTCTGTCGGATAAGCACCGACATTCGTGCTATTGTTACGTCGCCAGCTTCTGCAAATGTTCCCTCAAGGTAATTAGGCAACAGACTCTCGAAGAGTCCAACCTTTATTTCCTTGTTCGGAATGTCGAGGGTATATATCTCCGACATGGGCTCATAGTCTTTTATGGTCAGGTAGCCGCTCTGGTATAGCAGTGGGGTAATGGTAGTCATGTTTTCTGTAGGAGCGTCGAAAGAGGAAGCCTTGGCATACATCTTTGTGATTCGTGTAGGCAAGACATTGAATTTGCGCAGCATATTAATAAGATATGTGGGAGTTCCCGACCCAAACCAATATGCTTTAGTCTTTCCGTCGGCGAAACAGTTGAGCAGACTGAACGGATTGAACACGTCAGGACTTGGCCATGTGAAATGATAGCCGTCGTAGTTTTCCTTCAGTTTCTCTATGGTTTCTTCTCTTGTGAGCGACATTTTCTTGGCAAGCGCGTCAATGTCCTCGCTCATTTGTGTCAGCAGCTCGTCCTTGGTTATTCCGCATATTCCGGAATACGGCTCGTCCATGCTTATGTTCTTAATATTGTTCAGCTCGCTGAATATGCTGAGTTGCGAGAACTTCGTAATGCCGGTAAGGAATACAAAACGCAGATATGGCTCGCTGAGTTTCAGCGGACTGTAGAAGTTGCGCATTATATATCGCAGCTCAATAAGGTTGTCGTCCTGGTGAGCCACATCAAGCAATGGAGCGTCGTATTCATCTATGAGCACTACAACCTGCTTGCCGGTTTGTTGATACAGACTCTTGATGAGGTTCCTCAGTCGGATGTTGGGGTCAATGGCATCTGCTTTAATGCCAAAATGGTTCTCGTTTTCGGTTAGAACGCTCAGCAAATATCTGTTGAGCTGTTCCTTGTCCAAATGCTTTCCGCCGCTCATGTCAAAATGAAGAACGGGGTACTCAGTCCATTCGTGCTCAAGTTTTTCTATGGCAAGTCCCTTGAACAGTTCCTTTCTTCCCTCAAAATAGCTTTGGAATGTAGACACAAGCAATGACTTGCCGAACCGTCTTGGACGACTCAGAAAGAAGAATTTGCCACTTGATGCCATGCGGTATACATATTCTGTTTTGTCTACATACAGCATGTCCCGTCTGCGTATCTCCGAGAAAGTCTGTATACCTAAAGGGTAAAGTCTCTGTGCCATAACGTCTATTGCTTTAAATGGATTATGTATATGCAAAGTTAGCAATAAATAATGTGAAAAGCAATAATGTCTTCATTGCTTTACACTTTTCGACACATAAAACAGTCAGATTATTACACTTTTCGACACATGTTTATGGCGAAACCTTACACTTTCTGACACATAATATCATCGCAAAGCTACACTTTTCGACACATACAACCAAATAAACATTGAAAAACAAGTGGATTATTATGCTTTTTTAAGCTAAACAAACCTTTGGTTGAGACGGCTTAGTTATAATGAAATAGGCTAAATTGTCATGAAGTCATTTTCAGAACTTTCCCTGCTCTCCCAAATAGCTGTCCTTGAATCCCAAGAAGTACAGCACTCCGTCGATGCCGATAGTGTTGAGGCTCTGCTTAGCATTAGCCACTACGCGTGGTTTGGCATGAAAGGCGATGCCGAGACCTGCTTGACCGAGCATAGGCAAGTCGTTGGCTCCGTCGCCTACGGCAATGGTTTGGGCGAGGTTTACCTTTTCTACTTGGGCTATGAGTTTTAGGAGTTCAGCCTTGCGGTGGCCGTCGACAATCTCGCCTACATAACGTCCGGTGAGCTTGCCGTTATCGTCAATCTCCAATTCGTTGGCGTAGACATAGTCGATGCCATATTTGCGCTGTAGGAATTCGCCGAAATATGTGAAACCACCGCTAAGTATGGCAATCTTATAGCCACAACGCTTGAGCACAGCCATAAGTCGGTCGACTCCCTCGGTGATAGGCATCTTGTTGGCAATATCTTCAAACACACTTGAGTCGAGACCTTTCAATAGAGCCACGCGACGTGTGAAGCTCTCCTTGAAGTCTATCTCGCCACGCATGGCACTCTCGGTGATTGCTTTCACTTGGTCGCCAACGCCAGCACGGTCGGCAAGCTCGTCGATACATTCTGTCTGAATGAGTGTAGAGTCCATATCAAAGCAGATGAGTCGGCGCATACGACGGTACATGTCATCCTTTTGGAACGAGAAGTCAATCTCCATGTCCGAAGAGATGTGCATCAGTTCCTCCTGCATGGCAGCGCGGTCGACGGGTGTTCCTCTCAGCGAGAACTCAATGCAAGCTCGCATATTGGGTTCGGGACGCTTGATGCTCATGCGTCCGGTGAGTCGCAATATGGAGTCGATGTTAAGTCCTTGTTTTGTTATTACCTTTGTGGCTGCCTCTATCTGTCTTGCAGAAAGTGTGCGGCCTATCAAGGTGAGGATGTATCGGTTCTTGCCTTGGCACGCCACCCATTCCTCATACTCCTCGTCGGTTACGGGAGCAAAGCCAATGTGTACTCCAAGTTCGGTGGCCTTGAACAGCAATTCCTTCATCACCTGACCTGAGGCCTCGTCGCCGATGCGTATGAGTATGCCAAGGGATAGTGTGGAGTGGATGTCTGCCTGTCCGATGTCAAGAATCTTGGCATCCTTGCTGGCAAGAATTTCCATGATGGAGGCGGTGAGACCGGGACGGTCGTTGCCCGTGATTCTGATTAATATCTGTTCTTCCTTAGTGTTGATTGTTTCCATTTCCTTATTTTTTGATATGTTTACTGCAAAAGTAACCCTTTTTAATTTAACCTACAAATTTTGCAATGTCGGTTTTGCAAAAAATAGAGAAATGGGTTGAGGATAGGTGTGTGAGTGTAACCTATGAAAAAAGCGCCATGTAAGGACAAAAGACGGTATTTCAATGCTTTTGCCCTTACAAGGCGCTTAATCTTAGGGTTCTTTACTTCACAATCTTTCTTGATGCCTTTGTGCCATCAGAATATGTGACAGTACGCATGTATATACCCTTTGTAGGGTTGCTGACCTTGCGGCCTGAGAGGTCGTAGAATTCCACACTCTTAATCTGCTTCACGTTAGCGTCGGTCATCTTTACACCGGTTGGGTCGCCGTAAGGATAGTATTCTGCAACGCCAGAGCCGAGACGAGTGTCGCCGTCAATATAGAAAGCTTCCATGCCAATCTTCTCCTTCACATCCTTATAGAAGTAGATGGTGCGTGAGTTCTCGTCGTACTTGTAGAACTCAAACTGATCGTAGAATGAATATGGCACGTCGGTCATCTCGGTCTCCACGTTCTGGTAGTCGTCGGGTGAGAATGTCTGCACTTCGCCGTCGATGTAGAGATTATAGTAGAGATGCGACGGGTCGAGATAGTTGAAGTCGGCCGAGTAGTAGCTCAGAGTGAACTGTAAACCGCCAGGACCTCCCCATGGGTTCGGGTCGTAAGGCTGATAGGCAGTGAGCAACGGCGGCATTGGGGCAGCAGGCTGCTTGTCCCAAGGATTCACCATAGCATAGCGATAGGAATCGAAGATGTTGGTGCTTCGGTCATCATCCTTACTCTTGTGTATCATCAGCATTCCCTTAGTGCTCAGAGAGTTGTTCTCAGCGTCGTATATGAACACAAGAGGGTCGCTGCTGAGGCAAGGCTTCTCATACTTCGAGCCCATTTCGTCGGTGCCTTCGCCCATGACAGCCGACGAGGCATAAACGTAGCATGCCGTTGTGGTGTCGATGCCTACGTAAGATGTGGCAGGGAAGGTGACGGTCTCGCCGTCTTTCTCGCCCTTGATCCATAATCCCTTGATGTTGGCAGAGAGGTCGCCAAGATAAACATCGTTGCCGTTGAAGGCATACTTCACGGGATAGAGCTGCGACTGTCCTTCGGTGTCCAAATATAGCATCAATCCGTCTAAGACGTCAGCCTCTGTAGGAGGAGCCACGGTGTTGTTCTCCAGATGCACAGCCTTGTAGGTGCCTTCGGCATAGCTTGTCCATGCTCCGCTTTCGCGACACATGCCTATCATCTCGCCTTCGGGAATCACCATAACGAGAGAGTCGTTGCGCCAAACATATTTCAGGAGTTGGTTTTCCTCTCCCTCGTTCGGACGGTATGTGCTTTTGCCATCTTCTTCTACAGGGTGAATGCGGTTGAGGTAACCATAGATAAGGTCGCCACTGAAGAAGTCTTCTTCTGAATAGATGGCCTGAGGTAGCTGGAAGGCAATGGTGTCGCCCTCGGCACGATAGCCCTTAATCCATGTTTTGGTGTAGATGGAGTTGATAGGATTTTCAAGATACACGGCTCCATCGTCGCCAAAGACAAGGCGCTGCCAGTCGCCAGTGCTCTCATGGGGAATGCCATAGTAGTATACCGACTCGTAGCCTGTGGTGGTGCGGTATAGGTTTACGGTTTTGCCTGCTGCGGGCTCTGTTATGAGCTTCGACTCGTTCTGTGCCATAGCTCCTGTCGAGAAGAGTGCGGCAAACAATAATGCTGAGTATAATTTTTTCATAAGCAAGAAATTGTTTTTGGTTGCAAAAAGTTATTGTTATTGTTGGCAAAGGTAGTAAAATGTAAGGATATATGCAAGAAATATGGCAAAATAATATTAATTTGATTTGAAATATAGCTAAATTACTTAATTTCAATCAAGCAGTTAAACATTGCCAATATACTAATTTATAGTTACCTTTGCAAAGGAATAATAGTAACAAGTAGATGTTAAAATAAAAACAAGTAGACGAAAATGATAAAAGCACTATTCTTTGATGTTGACGGCACTCTTGTCAGCTTCAAGACCCACAGAATACCCGAGTCTACGCTCGAGGCTTTGCAACAGGCCCATGCCAATGGCGTGAAGATATTCACAGCCACGGGTCGTCCACGCCAATTGCTCGACAACATCCCTGAGGCAGAACCTTTGATGGATGGATATATTCTTGCCACTGGCGCCCTATGTCTTTACGGCAACCATACTGTGCGTGAGGACCTTATTCCGCGTGATGAGGCTATATCGGTAGTTGAATTCTGCAAGGAGCGTGGATTGTCGGCTGTTGTAGTTGGCAAGAAGGACATACAGATAGTCAATCGCAACGAGGAGTTTGAGAATGTGTTCCGCAATCTTCTTAATGTGAAGTACAACAAGTTCGACGTACCAGTGGAGGAAGTCATCGAGCAGGGCGTGCTTCAGATTACTCCTTTCCTGAATGAGGAAGAGGAGAAGACAGTGCTGCCATCATTGCCTGGCTGCATATCGTCGCGTTGGTATCCGTCGTTCTGCGACATAACATCGGCTACAGCCGACAAGGCTAACGGCATACGTGCCATTGCCGACTACATGAATATAGACATAAGCGAGACCATGGCATTCGGCGATGGCGGCAATGACATGACTATGTTGCGTGCTGCCGGCACAAGTGTGGCTATGGGCAATGCTCTCGACAAGGTTAAGGCTCATGCCGACTACGTCACGACAAGTGTTGATGAGGACGGCATACGCAATGCATTGAAGCATTTCGGGATTATATAAAAAAAGGTCGGTTCACATAAGTGAGCCGACCGTAAATGTTTTCTTAAACTATGAAGCTACATCCTTACTCAGCAAGGCTGATTGCCTCCTGAGGACATACGCTTGCGCATGTACCGCACTCTGTGCAGAGATCAGGATTGATAGAATACTTTTCACCTTCTGAGATTGCCTCTACCGGGCACTCGCCAATACATGTACCGCATGCGATGCAGTCGTCACCAATTACGTAAGCCATAATTAAAATTCGTTTATATTGTTATTAATGTTAATGCTATATGTTTCGAAGTAGCCATGCGGGGTTAGTCTCACTACCTACTTTTGAACGCTGCAAAGATAATAATTTTATCTGAAATACCTACAAGTAGGTAGTTATTTTAACTTATTTATACATTAGACGGAGTTAATTAGGTGCATGAAAATGCTCCACAAAGTATATATATATTACTTGGTCAAGTATATTGTATTACTTTGTCAAGTATATTGTATTACTTTGCCAAGTATATTGTATTACTTTGTCAAGTATATTGTATTACTTTTTGGTCATAACATTTTTATCTCTACATTAACTCCTTCAGTCCTTCCAATCCTCCAAGGACTTCTCCATACTCTTCTGGCAGCTCATTTGCTGCCCGATATGTTGCAACGCCCATGGGCTTTCTTGTGTCTCGCAGAGCATACTCAACCGTCCGTTGCTTTTGTCCTCGACAAAGAATAATTCCGATGGACGGATTTTCATTGGGCAAGCGCACAAGGTCATCAAGGGCAGAGAGGTAGAAGTTCATCTTCCCAACAAATTCAGGCAGAAACTCTGTCCACTTCAACTCTATCGCTACCAAACATCTTAATCTACGGTTGTAGAAGAGGAGGTCTATAAAATATTCCTTGTCATCAACGATTAATCTGTATTGGTTACCCATATAAGAAAAGTCGGCACCAAGAGCCATGATGAACCGCTTTATATTTTCAACGATCTTGGCTTCCACTTTGTGCTCATCCCATTCATCTACATCATTAATCTCTATGAAATCAAGTTTGTAGTTCTTGCGAAACGCCCTCATTGCCTTTTGTTTCTGTTCGCCATCATGCAAAGTTACAGCAAAATTATTGGGCATTGAGCCTTCCTTCAAATACAGTTGCTCACGTATATTATATTTAAGTTTGTCAACACTCCAAAATTCACTTGCAACCTTGTAGATATAAAACAATCTTTCATTGAGAGTGTCTGTACGTTGCAATATTTCATAATGATGGGTAAACTGTACTGTAAGAAATGCATCCAGAGTTGCCTTGTCAAATTGGTCCGTTGTCAATGGACCAATTACAACATCTTCACAATCAGTGATATTGGTGAAATCTGCGATAGAACTATTGTTGGGGAAATCCGAGGGTGTACGAAAGTAATTTTGCCATGCGAGATAGAATGATTTCATTCTTTTCAACTGCGTTTTAGAAAAACCTTTTAAACCAGGCATCTCTTGTTGCAGTAGTGAAGAAATAGTTTCAAGAATTTTATCACCCCAGCTGGATCTTTTCTGACTTTGGCAGATGTACCGTCCTATGCCGTAATACAAAGCTAATGCATTTTTGTTTGCACTAAGCATCATTGTCTTTCGCGTTAGCTGAATGGCAGATTTGATAGCAGCTACAGCTTTAACGACATCAGTTTGGATTATATTTTGTTCCATTATATTTCTTCATTATCAACTATTAATATATCCGAAAGTTCGACATTGAGCAACTTTGATATTTTAATCAAACACTCAACGTCTGGCTGGCTTGAATTAGTGCACCATTTTGAGATGGTTGTTTTATCTTTTCCAAGTTGCTCAGCCAGCCATAAGCCTGTTTTCTTTTTCTCAACAAGCACAGTTTTAGGCGATTCAACTCTTTATGCGTCATAAAATTTAATTTATACCGCAAAATTACTAATTATTACCAACAAACTTGCAAAAATAGCCTTGTTTTTATGCTATGTTCTCAACAAGTTAAAAGGTTTAATTTATAATAGTGTTGCGGAATTAAGGATATATACTTTTCTTCAGAGGTTTTCGTAATATGTGGAGGCATGGGCAATAAACCATGGAAAATGGCGTTATATAATGTACAATGAAAAGATTAGCCACCATTATATATATGTGTATGGCGGTGCTCTTTGCAGCCTCCGCCCAGGACCGAACGGTAGAGAACCGTCCGTACACCGACTTGCGCCCGTTCCACTTTGGCGTGATAGTGGGCACTCATGTGCAGGATGTGGAGTTGATGAATGCCGGTCCGCAGATAATTGTGGGCGAAGATGGCACACAGCAGGAGACGCTTGTCACCACCGACCAAAGCCGTTGGGACTCTGGCATTAACGTAGGTGTGCTTGGCGAGTTTCGCTTGTCACAGCATTTCCAGTTTCGTGTTGCTCCTACGATGTATTTCGGTTCGCGCCACATTGTGTTCCGCGACCTCAAGACTTTGGACGCCAATGGCAAGCCCGAGGAGTCGCGTCAAGACATGAAGTCGGCTTATATAGCTTGCTCTGCCGACATTATCTTTGCCGCGCCACGCTTCAACAACCATCGTCCTTATCTCATGGCTGGCGTGTCGCCAATGATAAACCTCAGTTCCAAGACCAGCGACTACCTTAAGCTCAAGCGTCAGACGTTTGCCCTGGAATTGGGTATGGGATGCGATTTCTACCTGCCTTTCTTTAAGTTGCGACCAGAGCTTAAGTTTGTTTATGCTCTTGGCAACACGCTCGATACAAAGCATCCGCAGGAGATTCGCGACAAGAACCTTCTGAAGTATGCCCAGTCGGCATCCGAGGCCAAGACCAAAATGGTGGTGTTCAGCTTCTATTTTGAGTAGTGAGAAAAAGGTAGTCGTTGAGCACAGTGGTGAGAAACTCGCGGCTGTTGCCCCAGTCGGCATTGGCAGGCAATTGCATCACCCGAGCCACTTTGGCGGCAAGACTTTCTATACGTTCGTCAGATGCCTTGGCATCTGGTGCTACAGTGCGGCGCAATATGTCGGCTTGATGAGGCGACAGTTGCGCCGCATTGTCGTATGTGGGCTTATATCCCCGGCGGGCGTAGGCAAATTCGCCAAGCGAGATGTGCATGCGGCTCATGTCGGTTTGGCGTATCACCATAGTGCCCGCAGCAAGGTCGCCAAGCCGTTGGTGGCGGCGTGTGGCGAGTATGAACACCAGTCCCAGGCAGCTCATCCATATATCAACAATCTCGCACACATATCTTAGAAACAGCGCGCCTGCCGTTGGCGACGAGCCGTCGGCCATTACCACACGTGTCTTCATGGCATATTTTCCCACGGTCTGTCCGTCAAACAGCAGTTCTGAGAGGAATGTGTAGGTAAGGGCAGGCAGAAACACGAGAAACACGTAAATGCCCTGCATGACATCGTCGCTGAATCCTGGGGTGTGGCGCAGGAATGTTCCTGCGGCGTACAAATATACAGATATCAGCACAAGGTCGATGATGCGCCCCACAATGCGGTCGCCTACGTTTGCTGGAGTCTGCTCTATGCAGACAAAATTGCCTGTTGTAATGTCCGACATATATTTTCTTTTGATTTTTGATTGCAAATTTAACTTTTTTCTTTAAATTTGCCATTCATAAACGCAATTATTTTAACCCGCAAGCAATGAACGAACTCACATTCATACAAAACAACATAGAAAAGTGGGAACATGTGGAGATAATGACCAAAGACCTATCGCAGGAGACGCCCGACGACATAGCCGATGCCTATAGCGACGTGACAGCCGACCTTGCCTTTGCCTACACACATTATCCTTCGTCGCGCATCGCCATGTATCTTAACAACTTGGCGGCTGTGCTCCACAACGCCATCTACCGCAACAAGCGCGAGAGACGTTCGCGCCTTATCACGTTCTGGACGCGTGAGGTGCCGGCCACGATTTATGCCGAACGGCGTCATCTGCTTGCGTCGTTCGTGGTGTTCTGCATCAGTGTGCTTATTGGGGTGGCGTCGCAGTTGGCTGAGCCCGACTTCTGCCGGATAATCCTTGGCGACGGTTATGTGGAGCAGACGTTGCAGAACATATCCAACGGCACACCGATGGCTGTGTACGACGGTGGAGCGGAGAGCACAATGTTCCTCGGCATAACCATCAACAACATAGGTGTGGCGTTTCGCATTTTCGCCTTTGGACTTATGTCGAGCTTGTTCAGTGCCTTACTGCTGTTGTACAATGGCATAATGCTCGGCTGCTTCGAGACATTCTTCGCCCAGCATGGGTTGTTAGGCGAGTCGATGCTTGCCGTATTCCTGCATGGCACTCTTGAGATTTCGGCCATCATCGTAGCAGGAGCCGCAGGACTCGCCATAGGCAATAGTTGGCTTTTCCCAGGCACTTACTCGCGCTTCTATGCCTTCCGCCAGGGGGCAAAGCGCGGATTGAAGATAGTGGTAGGCACGGTGCCGGTGTTCATCGTTGCCGGATTCGTTGAGGGCTACATCACCCGTCACACCGAGATAGCCGACGGCTTGCGCTTAGGGTTCATACTGCTTTCCTTGGCGTTTGTCTTAGGCTACTATGTGGTGTTGCCATGGTTTCAGAACAGAAAATCATCATTCGTAAATCATTAAAAATTATCAAGATATGGGTTTCATACAGCATCAAGTTCCCCCTCTTTACCGTCGCCGCACCTTCAGCGACAAGTTTACCGACACCACCGACTTCATCACCGCCAACTGGCGAGTGCTGTTGCGTATGCTCACCATTGTGTTGCTGCCTCTGTGCTTGCTGCAAGCGTTGAACGTCAATACGCTCATGTCGAGCATGTATGGCGACATGGTGGGCAACGGTGATGTGAGCGACACACTTGTGGGTTTTGCCCTCAACTATGGTGCGCTCATGGTGTTTGGAATCATAGCCACAGTATTGTTTATATGTATAGTCTATACACTCATGCAACTGTATCATGAGCAGAACGCCGACGGCACACCTGCCCATCCCAACCTTAACAGCATTACCTTCGCCCAATTTCGTCCGCTGATGATGCGCCAAGTGCGTTCGGCATGCAAGGCAATAGGGGCCTTTCTGCTCTTCTTTGTTTTGCTTATGGTGTTTATGGTGGTAGCGGCAGTGGTGTTTGCCACAATGACCACGTCTTTAGGCTCCAACGAGGCAGGCGTTGTGTTGGTTGTTATCTTTGTATATGCCATTGTGCTTATGCTTTTGCCACCGATAGCGATGGTAGTCCCCGTATTCTCCTTTGAGAAGATAGGCTTTTGGGCAGGTCTCAAGAAGTCGCTTGTGTATGGATTCAAGACATGGCGCGGCGTGGTGGCAGTGATGATAGTTGTTGGTCTTATGGTGGGCATGGTGCTCGGCGTGCTCGGTTTGCCGTTCATCATGATGACCATGTTCAAGGCGTTGTTTGCTGTTCAAACCTCAGGCGAATATGCTTTCACCAACTCCGTTTGGTATTCATTCCTCCAGTATCTGTCAGCCATTGTCTACGTGTATGCCAGCTACATTGGCTATGCCGTGATGCTTGTGGCGCTTGCCTATCAGTATGGTCATGCCCGCGAGAAAATTGATGGCGACGAATTCTTCGACAATGCCAATGGTTATGACTGATACACTGGCTGTAGACACTCTGCTGATAGCCCGGTGGCGCGACAATCCTGAGTTCGACTATGACGCTGAGTTCCGAGGCTCTGGCTTTTCGCTCTGGGATTGGATTGAGCGTAGGATTGCCGATCTTGTGGACAGGCTTTTCGGTAATACTATGTTGGGCGACTGGAGCAATGTGGTGTGGTATGTGCTTGGCTTTTCGGCTATAGTGGCAATCGTGCTGTTTGTGTTCTATCGTCATCCCGAATTGCTGCACGTGTTGCGCCGTGGTGCCAAGGCTAAGGAGGAATATGAGGTGGTGGAGGACACCATCTATGGCATCGACTTTCCCGCTGCCATTGCCCAGGCCATGTCGCGTGGCGACTATCGCGAGGCTGTGCGCCTGAGCTATCTTCAGGCATTGCGCCACTTGAGCGATGCCAATATCATCGATTGGCAACCCTCGAAGACTCCCGCGCAATACGTGCGTGAATATCCCGACGAGCTGTTCAACCGTACTACCGCAGTGTTCATACGTGTGAGGTATGGCGGGTTTGAAGCCACCAAAACCATGGCTGAGACTATGGCAAAGGATGTGGCGGACATCATGTCGAAAGAAACAGAGCAGAAAGGAGGCGGGCAATGAAGCGACTGCATATATATATAATAGGTATAGTGATAGCCACATTCCTCTGCTTCGCTCTTGGTCAGCGTATGCCTCGAACGTTTACGTGGAAGGCAACCTTTGCCCATGCCGACCGCCAGCCTTTCGGTTGCTATGTGTTCGACAGTGTGATGGCGCAGTCGATGCCCAAGGGGTATAGTGTGGAGCGTCGTACGTTCAAACAATTGTTAGGCAATGCTGATTTGCAGGGGAAGAACATTCTCGTGCTATGCGATTACCTTAATATGAAAGAGCTTGACTTTGAAGCCATGGACCGTCTGTTGCATCGTGGAGCCAAGATTATGCTTGCTTATCATAATGCGGGTTTCACAGAAACCGACTCCATTCTCGCCTACAACTATGGCGTGAATGTTCATCTTGGCTCACAATTTTGGTTGCCTACGGTGAAGGGTATGCTTCGCAATGGCGACCATGATCTATATGACACGGTGAGATGGCGAACAGACGACCCCGTGTTCCCTCAACGCAACTATAGACTGTTCAGTCAGCTTGTGTCGGGAATCGTGATTACCGACCGCCATCGCATTGACTCCGTGAGGTATGACTCGCTTGTGCTCAGCACCCTAAACTATTCATATCCCGATGTGCAATGTCCATTCTTCCCCACGCAACTCAAGCATCTTAAGGAAAAGGCACGCAGCAAGGGCGAACTGAAACAATTGGAATGGGACTATTATGACTACGATAGCGACTGGCAAGGCAAGCAAGCGGATGAGGACACAAACTGTGAATTCCCGGTCGCAGTGAAGCGAAATGTGGGGCAGGGCGAGCTTATCGTCGTCTCCATGCCGTATGTCTTCACCAACTATGGTGTGCTCACCCACGAAGTCTCGCTCTTGCTGATGCGACTGATGACGCAAATAGCCGACCGCCCAGTATTGCGCACCACAAGCTACATGAAGAGTTACGACGAGTTGGAAGCCGAGATGTCGCCCATGCGCTATGTGCTTGGCAGTCGTGAGCTTAGGCGAGCGTGGTATCTGTTGGCTTTTGTCACGGTGCTGTTCTGCGTGTTCAAGGCACGCCGCCGACAGCGCATCATTCCCGTTGTGGCCAAGCCAAAGAATCATAGCTTGGAGTTTGCGCGACTTGTGGGCACGCTCTACTGGCAGCGGGGAGACAATGTAGACCTCGTGCGCAAGAAGTTCCTACTCTTTGCCGAGCGCATACGCATGACATTGGCTGTGGATATAGTAGATGCGAAACCCGATGATGCTACCATAGCTCTCATGGCCCGCCGCACCGGACTTGACAAGGAAACCTTGGACGAGGAGATAGGTCGTCTGCGTATGGACTATTGGACCGAGGGAACGCTGAGCGACATGGAAATGCGCTGGGCGGTGGACTGCATGAACCGAATAGCAGGAAAACTGTAGAGAGAAAGTAATAACATATGTAGAAAACAAAAAAAACGAAATATAAACAATGGAAACAAGAACCGACCTTACTGCCTTTGCCCGAAAGACGGGCGAGATAAAGCAGCGTATAGCCGAAATAATTGTAGGACAGACAGAAGCCGTGGACCTGCTGCTCACATGCGTCATTGCCGACGGACATGTGCTGCTTGAGGGTGTGCCCGGAGTGGCAAAGACTCTACTCGCACGTCTTGTGTCGCGACTCATCGACGCGCGTTTCTCGCGTGTGCAGTTCACTCCCGACCTCATGCCGAGCGATGTTCTCGGCACATCGGTGTTTAATATGAAGACATCGGAGTTTGACTTCCATCCCGGACCTGCCTTTGCCGACATTGTGCTTGCCGACGAAATCAACCGCGCTCCTGCCAAGACTCAGGCTGCACTCTTCGAGGTTATGGAGGAGCGCCAAGCCACTATCGACGGCACGTCTTATGCCATGGGCGATGTCTACACCATCATTGCCACGCAGAATCCGGTGGAACACGAGGGCACGTATCGTTTGCCCGAGGCACAGCTCGACCGCTTCCTGATGAAGATAACGATGGGTTATCCTTCGGTGGAAGAGGAGGTGGAGATATTGAGCCGGCATAATGCACGCTCCAATTTCTCGCGTCTTGACGATGTGCAGCCCGTGATAACCAAGGACGAGTTGCTCGGTCTGCGTGACATGCTCGACAGTGTTGTGGTCGACGCTTCTTTGTTGCGCTACATTGCTCAGATAGTTGCCGAGAGCCGTGAGTCAAGAGCTGTGTATGTGGGATGCTCGCCTCGTGCGTCGGTTGCCATGCTTCAGTGTGCCAAGGCTTACGCTTTGCTTCAGGGTCGCGACTTTGTCACTCCCGACGACATAAAGACTGTTGCCCCCTACGTGATGCAGCACCGACTGCAACTCACTGCCGAGACCGAGATGGAGGGATTCACTCCCTTGGACGTGGCAAGAAAACTAATTGAAAAGGTGGAAGTGCCTAAGTAAACAAAACACAGAGAGAATGTATCTTACAACCCGTTTCTACGTATTCGCCATAGTTGCCATCCTGCTGCTCGCAACTGGCAACTACAGTGCTCCGTTCTACACTGTGGGCATGGCGGCAGTGTGGCTGCTCCTCGCTGCCACTATTGCCGATATTGCAATTCTTTACAGTAGGCGTGGCATTGTTGCCTCGCGACAGCTTGCCGACAGACTGTCAAACGGCGACGACAACGACATACGTCTGCGCGTGGAGAGTAGCTATCCCTTTGCGTTGAGGCTAACTGTCATCGACGAGACTCCGTTTGTGTTTCAGCGTCGCGACGTTGACTTCCTGCTGAGGCTTAAGCCACGCGAGGGCAAGACAATAGTGTATAAGCTGCGCCCCACGCAGCGTGGGGTGTATGGCTTTGGCAGAATACGTGTGTTTGTGAGGTCGGCTTTGTCGCTTGCCGAGCGTCGCTACACATGCGGCGAACCTCAGGATGCCAAGGTCTATCCCTCGTATCTCATGCTCCATAAGTATGAGTTGCTTGCCATGAACAACCGCCTTACCGAGATGGGCGTGAAGCGCATACGCCGTGCTGGCAACAACACTGAGTTTGAGCGTATAAAGGAATATGTGGAGGGCGACAACTACCGTTCGGTCAACTGGAAGGCATCTGCTCGCCGACATCAGCTCATGGTGAATGTCTACGAGGACGAGAGGTCGCAGCAGATAGTGTCGGTCATCGACAAGGGCAGGCCTATGCAGCAGGCGTTCCAGGGCATGACTCTGCTCGACTATGCCATAAATGCCTCGCTCATGCTATCCTATGTGGCTGTGCGCAAGGCCGACAAGGCAGGACTTGTATGCTTTGCCGACCATACCGACACATTCGTTGCCCCATCGCGCCGTCATGGACAGATGGAGCGGTTGCTCGACGCTTTGTACTCGCAGCAGACAAGGTGGAGCGAGAGCGACTTCGGGGATATGCTTGCCACTATCAACAAGCGACTCACCAAACGCTCACTGCTTGTAGTGTACACAAGCTTTGCCAATACCCAGGCCATGACGCGCCAACTACCTTATCTCAAGCAGCTTAACTTGCGGCATAAAGTGCTTGTGGTGTTCTTCGCCGACAACGAGATGCGCGACTTCGTCAACAGTTCTCCACGCTCTACAGAGGAATACTACCAGCACGTGATTGTGGAGAAAATGCTCTATGAGCAGCGACTCATCGTGTCGCAATTGCGCCAGCATGGCATATTGAGTATGCTAACCACGCCGCAGAACCTATCGGTGGATGTGGTGAATAGGTATCTGGAACTGAAGGAGAGGCAGGCTATATAGGCTTCAGATGAAGTATATACAATATTAAATATTTGATTACTGAACTTCTGATAGTTCATTTAGATTATTTACTAAGAAATGATTACTCCCAAGGAATATTACTCTTCGCGGATGGATTCGCTTGCTGCACGCATAGCAATACACCGTCGTCGCAACCGACTGTTTGTAGGTGGCGAGATAGCGTCGTTTGCCCTTTTCATTGCTTTCATATTTGCCTACGCTCAGTTGGAGTGGGGCAGTATGGGCGTGTGGGCTGCTGTGTTGTCGATAATAATATATGTTGTGATACGCCGCATGGACGAGCAAAACGAGGCACGGACAGAGTGGCTTGAGGCTTTGCGCGAGGTTTGCAGCAGAGAGTTGGCCTATCTCGATGGCGACTATTCTGCCTTTGACGATGGCGAACGCTATGCCGACCCGCAGCATCCTTTCACTATGGACATGGATGTCTTTGGCAATAAGTCGCTCTTTCAGCGCATCGACCGCAGTGTGACAACGGGTGGCAGCGACCGACTTGCCGCCTTGCTTTCGGCTGAACCTATAGGCAAGGATGGCGTAGTGGCTGACTGTGCCGATGTTTTTGACGCTGAGCTTTCGCCCGTAGAGCGCATTCGTCAGCGTGGCGATGCAATTGACATTCTTGCGCATTGCCCTGATTGGCGCACCGAGTTCTGTGCTGTGGGCATTGCCGAAAAGATAAACACCGATGCCGTGGCTCGTGCCATGCGCGATGTGAGTGATGTTAAGGTGGGCAAATGGGTTATGTCGCCCCTGACTATGGCTGTGGCTATGTTCATGGGTATAGGACTGATAGCCACCATTGTGCTTGCTGCCATGACCGATGTGCCTTCTAATGTGGCTGTGGTGTGGGCGTTGGCCCAACTGGGCATTGTGCTTGGATTGTGTCATGCAAAACTTATGGAGATAAGCCGCACTGTGGGCAAACTGCATGGACAGATGGCTGCCTACGTGAAGTTGGTGAGGATCATCAGCGAGGACAGAGGGTTAAACGAAGAGGGAAGAGGTTTAAACGAAGAGGGAAGAGCGAAGAGTGAAGAATCCGTATGTAGGGTGGACAAGGGACTTATAGGCAGGCTTGTTGGTGCTACGGGAGGAGCTATAGGCTCGTTTCGCGAGATAGAGAAGATTCTTGCAGGGCTTGACCGCCGTGGAAACATACTTGGACTGATATTCGCGGACATATTCACACTCAGCGACTTCCGTCTGCTGCGTCGGTTTGCCTTGTGGCAGCGTCACTATACTATGCAAATGAGCCGTTGGATAGCGGCTGTGAACGAGATGGATGCTCTTGTGTCGATGGCTACGTTCCGCTATAACGAGCCTCAGGGAGTAAGGGCTGAGGTGGTGAATGGCAATGATGTGGTCTGCGAGGCTCGCGGATTGTACCATCCATTCATTGGCTCTCACGCTGTGCGCAACGACTTCAACATTGCCGAACGCAACTATTATATAATAACTGGTGCTAATATGGCTGGCAAGAGCACTTTCCTTCGCTCGCTCGGGGTTAACTGGATTCTTGCCATGAACGGTCTGCCTGTGTTTGCCGACCAGTTGCGCATCTCTGTCTTCCCATTATTCACAAGTATGCGCACCACCGATGACCTGACGCGTGGCATAAGCTATTTCAATGCCGAACTGTTGCGCCTGAAGAGTCTGATAGCTTTCTGTGCCTCGCACGACAACACGCTCATCATTCTCGACGAGATACTCAAAGGCACCAACTCTGCCGACAAACTCGGAGGTTCGCGCCTTTTCCTCGAATACATGTCCAATAGGCGTGTCACTGGTGTCATAGCCACCCACGACCTTGAACTCTCACGTCTTGCCGATGAGCAACCAGAACGTTTCCACAACTATTGTTTTGAGATAGAGCTTGGCACTGATGTGACCTACACATACAAAATAACGCAGGGCGTGGCACGCAACCAGAATGCCACGTTCTTGCTGAAAGAACTGCTGAAATAGACAAAAAAGCATTCACTTATTCTTTTTATGCAATTAAAAGATGTAATTTTGCACGTATGAAACAAAATAAAGTATCGTTGAGCAGCAAGCAGTATGCTGTGCCGTTCATTCTCATCACATCGCTCTTCTTTATGTGGGGCTTTGCACGTGCCATTCTCGACGTGCTCAACAAGCATTTTCAGAACGAGCTTGACATAACCATCACGCAGTCGTCTCTGATTCAGGTTACAACCTATCTTGGCTATTTTCTCATGGCTATTCCTGCCGGATTATTTATCAACCGACAGGGATATAGACGTGGAGTGGTGCTCGGACTCATCCTCTTCGGACTTGGTTCGCTTGCCTTCATACCTTGTTCCTTTGCCGGAACATTCTATGCTTATCTTATAGCCTTGTTTGTGATAGGTTGCGGACTGGTGTTCCTTGAGACATCGGCCAATCCTTATGTCACAGAGCTTGGCCCTAAGGAGACATCTACTGCCCGACTCAATTTCTCGCAGTCGTTTAATGGCGTAGGCTCTATGTTTGCCACACTTGTTGTGGGCAGCTTCTTGTTCCAGAATAGCGGTTCGGGCGATGTGGGTAATGGAAGTGGCGGTAATGCTGTGGTTCCTTATGCCATAATGGGAGCCGTAGTGCTTGTCATTGCTATTGTCTTCTCGCGTGTCAACTTGCCTGAGATTCAGCATGAGGACGATGGCGAGACACATGAGGGTGGGCATAACATCTCGCGCTTGTTCTCAAATGGATGGTTTGTGTTCGGACTGTTGGCTCTTCTCGCCTATGAGATAGCCGAGATATCCATCAACTCCTACTTCATCAACTTTGTAACGGGTCAGGAATGGATGTCGGCAGCCACTGGTTCTACAATCCTCACTGTGGCATTAGGACTCTTCATGCTTGCGCGTTTTGTAGGTGCGGCGATAATGAGCAACATGCCGGCAGAGAAGTATTTGCTGATATGTGCCATAGGTTCTGTAGTGAGCATCGCTGTGCTGTTGATGAACATTAGCATGACGGTTTCCGTTGGTGCGTTGCTGTGCAACTATATGTTCGAGGCTATCATGTTCCCAACTATCTTCTCGCTCACATTGCGTGGACTTGGCGGACTCACCAAGAGTGCATCATCAATACTCATGATGACACCAGTGGGTGGATGCGGCTTCTTGCTTATGGGTCTTGTGGCCGACCATACCGGCAACCTTGTCATCCCATTCATTATCCCTCTTGTGGGATTTGCCTTTGTATTGGCTTACGCCTATAAGTGTGTGAAAGAGTAAATATAGTAGCCTTTTTCTTGCTATTTTTATAGTATATGCAATATTTTCCGTAACTTTGCATACATTATATAATGTAACACACGATGAGTATAGTCGAAATATTAAACGCAAACGACGGAAAGAAGCACTTTTCGTTTGAAGTATTGCCGCCGCTTAAGGGTACTGGCACCGACAGATTGTTTTCTACGATAGAGAAATTCAGGGAGTTTGACCCTGCCTATATCAACATTACAACCCATCACAGCGAGTTTGTGTATCGCGAACTTGCTAATGGTCAGTATGAACGTCTGCGTGTGCGTCGCCGTCCAGGTACGGTGGCAGTGGCTGCTGCCATACAAAACAGATTTGGCATTCCGGTCATTCCCCACGTGATATGCAGTGGTGCAAGTGCCGAGGACATAGAATACGAACTCCTCGACCTGCAATTCCTTGGTATAGAGAACTTGCTGCTTCTGCGAGGCGACAAGGCTAAGGAAGACCGCCAGTTCATGCCTACGCCAGGTGGATATTCGCATACCACAGAACTCATTGAGCAGGTGAACCATTTCAACGATGGTTTCTTCAACGATAGTACTCCTATCAAGAACCCTGGCAAGAAGTTCTCGTTTGGTGTGGCTTGCTATCCCGAGAAGCATGAGGAGGCTCCTAACCTTGAGATGGATATGGAGTATCTGAAACTGAAACAGTATCTTGGAGCGGGATATGCCGTGACACAGCTGTTCTACGACAATCAGAAATATTTCGACTTCGTGGCTAAGGCACGCGCTATGGGCATCACGATACCTATTGTGCCGGGCATAAAACCATTTGCCAAGCTCTCTCAGCTCACGGTTGTGCCTAAGACATTCCATTGCGACCTTCCGCAGGAGTTGGCACAGGAGGTGGTGAAGTGTAAGACCGATGAGGATGCTAAGCTGCTTGGCATAGAATGGACCACTGAACAATGCAAGCAACTCTATGCGGCAGGTGTGCACAACATTCACTTCTATACGGTGTCGGCTGTCGACTCTGTGAGAGAAGTGGCGAAGAGACTGCTGTAGGAATGTTGAATTGTCGGCTGAAGCCGATTTTTCAATGTTGAATGTTGAGTAATAAGAACATATAATAAAAAACAGACTAACAAAATGCAATTCGAGGAAGTCATAGGTCAGGAAAGTGCGAAGCAACAGCTGCGCAAATTGATTGATGAGGGGCGTGTGCCCCATGCCATGCTCTTCTGCGGTCCGTCGGGCTGTGGAAAGATGGCTCTTGCTATGGCTTTTGCCTCGGAATTGTTGGGACATAGCAAGTTGTTGCGACAATGGGGACATCCCGACTTGCATTTCTCTTTTCCTACAATCAAGAAGCCAAGTATGGGCTCCGAACATCAGCCTACGAGCGACGACTATGCCACAGAGTGGCACGACATGATAATGGAGGGTCCGTACTTCACTTTGGAGCAATGGATGACACAGATGCAAGCCGAAAACCAGCAAGCGGTGATAACCGGAGGCGAGAGCGACCGTCTGACACGCAAACTCTCTATCAAATCGAGTCAGGGTGGCTATAAGGTGTGCATCATGTGGCTGCCTGAAAGGATGAACCTCACGAGTGCCAACAAGATACTCAAACTGCTTGAGGAACCGCCACAACAGACAGTCTTCATACTTGTGAGCGAAGACCCAGGCAAACTGCTTGAGACAATACGAAGCCGAACACAGAGGTTCGACTTCAAACGCATTGACGACCAGTCGATACAACAGGCCTTGATAGACAAACGAGGTCTTGACGAGGACACTGCCCACCGCATAACACGACTTGCCAATGGCTCATGGCTCGCAGCCATCAATGAGCTTAAGGCTGGCAATGAGAACCAGATGTTCTTCGACCTCTTCACCATGCTCATGCGTCTTGCCTACAGCAAGCGCGTGAAGGAACTCAAGAAGTGGAGCGACAGTGTGGCGGCATTTGGCAGAGAGAAGCAGAAACGACTGCTTGTGTATTGCAACAGAATGGTGAGAGAGAGTTTCATGTACAACTTCCACAACCCGGATTTGTGCTACATGACTCTCGACGAGGAGAACTTCGCCAAGCGTTTCTCCCCATTCATCAACGAGAACAACGTCATCGAGATGACGGAAATGATAGAACGTGCATTGCGTGACATATCGCAGAACGCAAACTCAAAAATGGTGTTCTTCGACATTGCCATGCAAACCATCATATTAATAACACGAAAGAAATGAAAGATTTCAAAGACATGCAATTCAAGATATCCTGCGATTGCGACCGAGGTCTCTCACATTGCGGATGCGGCAGACAGAACATGCAGCTCAATACTTACGACTGGCTGTATGACGTGCCTGGCAATGAGGAGGACACTGACCTTGTGGAGGTGCAGTTCAAGAATACGCGCAAGGGATACTATCATAATGTTAATCACCTCGAACTATGCAAGGGTGATATAGTGGCTGTTGAAGCAAGTCCGGGACATGACATCGGTACCGTGACACTTACCGGACGACTCGTTAAACTGCAACTGAAGAAGGCCAACCTTAAGTCGGCTGACGACATAAAGCGGGTCTACCGCATTGCCAAGCCGGTGGATATGGACAAGTATTACGAGGCTAAGAGCCGTGAGCACGGCACAATGATTCAGAGCCGACAGATAGCCAAGGACCTTGGCCTGCAGATGAAGATTGGTGATGTGGAGTATCAGGGCGACGGCAATAAGGCTATTTTCTATTATATAGCCGATGAGCGTGTCGACTTCCGCCAGCTCATCAAGGTGCTTGCCGACACTTTCCATGTGCGCATTGAGATGAAACAGATTGGAGCACGCCAAGAGGCAGGACGCATTGGCGGTACTGGTCCTTGCGGACGTGAGCTTTGCTGTGCCACATGGATGAAGAATTTTGTCAGCGTCAGCACTAATGCGGCACGCATTCAGGACATTTCTCTCAATCCGCAGAAGCTTGCAGGTATGTGTGCCAAGCTTAAGTGTTGTCTCAACTACGAGGTTGACGACTATGTAGAGGCTGGCAAAAAGATGCCGTCGCGCGACGTTGTGCTTCAGACTATTGATAATGATTACTATCTGTTCAAGTCGGACATCCTTGCCGGACTTGTCACCTATTCCACTGGAAAGGGTGTTGCAGCTAATCTTGAGACTATCACAGCCGAGCGTGCGCGTGCCATTATAGAGATGAACAAGCGAGGCGAAAAGCCTGAGTCGCTCACCGAGGATGGCAAGATAAAGGAGAATGCTCGTCCTGCCGACTTGCTTGCCGATGCCGACATAAGTCGTTTCGACAAGGCAAAGAAGAAAAAGAAGAAACAGCCGAAGAAGCAACAGCCAAGGGACAATGCTGCACAGAACACGCAGACTAATCCTAATGCTGCACAGAATGGCCAGACAAAGGATAATGCTGCACCGAAGCCACAACGCCGCGACAACCAACGCCGCGACAACCGTCAGCAACGTCAGCAAAATGCTGGCCCTAAGCCACAGCAACAACAGAATGCTGGTCCTAAGCCTCAGCAACAACAGAATGCTGGTCCTAAGCCTCAGCCTGCACAGAATGCAGCGCCTAAGTCTCAGGACGGCACACAGAACAAAAGTCAGCAGAATGCTGAACCTAAGCAATGAGAAAGCGTCTGGTTTTTGTCTTCATGGCAGCAGTGCTTGTCATGCTTGCTGCCTGCAACCGGAGGCTTGTCTACGACAAGTATGTGAGCACTCCGGTTGTCGGTTGGGAGAAGAACGACACTCTCTCGTTTGAAGTGTCGCCCGTAGACAGTGCTGCAAGCTATCAGTCGTATTTGGGATTGCGCATCACCGATGCCTATCCCTTCACGGCTCTTACACTCATTGTCGAGCAACATGTGTTCCCGCGCGACGAAGTTGTGACCGACACTGTATTCTGTCAGCTCACCGACGAACGTGGCAACGCTACTGGCACCGGACTGAGCTATCATCAGTATAAGTTTCCCGTCATAACGCTACAATTGCAGCATGGCGACTCAATACATGTGCGTGTGCGTCATGACATGAAGCGCGAGATTCTTCCTGGTGTGAGCGATATTGGCTTGTCGCTTTACCGTGAATAACAAGCAAAAGACAGGCAATGATAATTTACTGCCTGTTTTTTTTGCGACATATTATAAGTTTCAGTAACTTTGCACCCAATATAAAAAAAGACTGTTAGCAATGAGTGTAGTAAAAATAAAGGACAAGACATTCAAGACCTCAATTCCCGAGGCACAGATTTTGGAACGTGTGAAGGCAGTAGCCGAACGCATCAATACCGATATGGCAGACAAAAACCCATTGTTGCTCGCAATGCTCAATGGCTCGTTTGTTTTTGCCGCCGACCTTATGCGCGAGATTACAGTGCCGTGTGAGATTTCATTTGTCAAGATGTCGTCTTATCAGGGCACATCGTCTACTGGTAAGGTGAAGCAGCTTCTCGGCCTCAATGAGGACATAAAGGGACGCACTGTCATCATTGTGGAGGATATTGTGGAGTCGGGACTTACATTGAAGACATTGCTTGAGACTCTTAAGGAGAAGGAGCCTGCCGATGTCCAGATATGCACTCTGCTGTTCAAGCCCGATTGCCTTCAGGTGCCGCTTGACATTAAGTACGTTGCCATGGAGATTCCAAATGACTTCATCCTTGGCTATGGTCTCGACTACGACCAGCAGGGTCGCAACCTCAGAGACATATATACTGTTGTGGAGTAATAATTCAATATATTATAAACATTCTTAAAGTAAAAAGATGAAAAACATCGTAATTTTCGGTGCCCCAGGTTCAGGTAAAGGTACACAGAGCGACCTTATGATTGAGAAGTATGGTTTCAACCATATCTCTACAGGCGACGTTCTTCGTAGCGAAATCAAGAATGGCACAGAGCTTGGCAAGACTGCCAAGGGTTTTATTGACAATGGTCAGCTTATTCCTGACGAACTCATGGTTAACATTCTTGCCAGCGTATACGACAGCTTTGGCAAGGAGCACAAGGGCGTAATCTTTGATGGTTTCCCACGTACTATCCCGCAGGCTGAGGCTCTTAAGAAGATGCTTGCTGAGCGTGGCCACAAGGTAGCTGCCATGATCGAGCTCGACGTTCCTGAGGATGAGCTTATGACTCGCCTTATCAAGCGCGGTCAGGAGAGTGGTCGCTCGGACGACAATGCCGAGACTATCAAGAAGCGTCTCGACGTTTATCACAACCAGACTGCTCCGCTTATCGAGTGGTATAAGGGTGAGGGCATACACCATCACATCAATGGTCTTGGTGAGCTCAACCGTATCTTCGGTGACATCTGCTCGGTAATCGACGCTCTCTAATTGGGAGTTTGTAGGTATCGATAGATAGCACAGAGAAAAGAATATAAATATATTCAGTATAAAAGCCTGATAGAATACATCGACAAGATGCGTTCTATCAGGCTTTTTTTTATCCTTACCCCAATTCGGGATAAAATAGCGATTAGTTGCATGTCTCCTTAGATCCAACTTATAAGGGTCTTTGATCATCTCTGTTGCCAGTGCGTTTTGAGGTTGTGGCAGTGTAACATCAAAGTTATTCAAAGCCTTGCCTGTGTGCTCGTACAGTTGAGCCTTAACTACATGCTCCAACTCTGTACGGCTCATGTTGTCTTCAATCACCTTGTTGAGATAGAACAAAGCAGCGTTTATTGTAGTGCATTTGGAAACAATGACTGTTTGGTGTCTCCAAGGAACATAAAGCAATATCTCTGGTATAGGGGTATTGGCATCATCCACTTCCTGTAATTGTCCACCAGCCTGGTGGACAATTTCAATTTGGCTTGAATAGAATGCGAACCATCTTTTGATGTCATACAAATTGGTCCTGGAAAAACCTTCACTCTAAGGAAATTCCGAACGCATATCAAGACTAAGTCTATCAATAACCTTTGCACCCCATTTATATTGCTTTTGCTTCTCGCAAATGTCCTCGCCCAAACTCCAGTAGAATTTGAGCATTTCTGTTGTAATTCTTCGCTCATATCGTTATTTCCTTTCCTGCTTTTTTAATTTCTTTGAAACATATAAATAGTAGTTGAAAGCATTATCATTAGCTTTGTTGACAATGACATCTGCGACAATATTTGCAGGAGAATTTCTTGATAATTTTCCCCATGCTAATTCTGAATATGGATTTATCCATTCAGATAAAACATATACATTGTTGGCTGGTAAACAGAAGTTTATCATATTAAGCATTTTATCTTCTCCAACTTCACCAACAAAATAGGACGTAAGCATATTCTCAATAAGCATTACATCATCGTGAGTCGCTTTTTTGTTTGCAACACTGCCGAGCCATATCTCTTTTATCCTTGAAAAATCATTGATGTGGTGGTTTTTATCCTTAAACCTATCTGTTATAAGGTTTCGCTCAGCTTTTCCTATATAGTAATGCACTGATGATTTGGCATATTTCTTCATTCCACTCATCAAATACAGACAGCAAGGAATATGATTTGTTCTATCCCAATCCCTTGCACTTTCCATATCTGCAAACGGTCCATACCATCTCATTATGTATATATTCTTCTCCATAATCTGCTTATTCCCAACTAAATGTTCTTATAACCTTAAATTAGCAGACTTGTAATTTTACAAGAAAGCAAGTCGTTGAATAACAATAAATTATCCAATACTTGCATATGTCAGGAAATTCACTTACCTTAGTGCTGCTAAAAACTCAAATAAAGAATATCTGACATATGGCAAAGGTAAACATAAAATCTGAGAAAATCATTCCTTTCGGAGGAATTTATTACGCAAGCAAGGATTTTTATGCGCTTTCACTTGACAAAGTCATCAACGGCACTCTTGGTGTTCGCAGCTCCACCTACAACGGCTACCAGTGGGACGAGATTTTCAAATGGCACAAATTCATCTTTCACAATTTGTGCCGTTTCAAATGGCACAAAATACGAATACGATATTAGCTTAGAAGGTAGCAAAGTAAGGTTGTTTTTCTTTATTTAACCTTGAAATTGAGCGAAATATCATAGAAAAATATAAATTTGCATCCAAATACAATAATTAATAAGGAATGGAAGAACGGAAACATACTCTTGATACCATAGCCAAACTCTTGAAAGTTGATGTCTCCGAGTTGTAGAACCATACATTATTATAATTTATATATGGAGGATAGAGAATAATTACTGAAAAGTACGCCAGACTTCGACCGCCTCGCCTTTACGGTGCTGGCTATCGAGGCTTCGGCACAAAAGATGGGAATCTCGCCGTCTGAAATGAGAAGACGGTTGGATAAGGTGGGGCTGATAAAGAGTCTAATACAGGATTGTTATGACACTTTACATACCGAAAGCCGTGAAGCTGTAGCAAACGAAGTGGTCGAGGCACTTAAAAATTGGGAAAGAGAATAATAATGGAAAAGCAAACTCGCGTCATTGATGCTGTTGAAGCGTATATCAATGGATATGCTGATGTGGGGCATACACTTCGCCAGTTGGTTTATCACAAGCCAAACTACCAGATTTGCATATTGAACCAAGAGATAGTAGATAAGTGTTTGCAATTCAAATCATACGAAAGGGTATAGTTATGTTGGATTTCTTATTATGGAACAAGATAGCTCGTATTATAGCGCAGTTAGCTGATACTTTGCATATATCAACAGATAGAGCATTGCAGATATTTTATGATTCAGATGTTTGCTGTATGCTACATGACAAAGAATTTGGGCTTCATCTGATGAGTGATACGTATATCGTTAATGACTTGATAGAAGAGTTGAGAGGAAAGCAATAATTTTTGAAGTGGCAAAAGGTGGAACTATACAACAAATCTTCTTTCGCTTGGCTATATCAGTGAAGCTACAACCTATGCAGAATCATGTGGCGGTGGCGGTTCACTTGGCTCTGGTTGGGGACGTGACAAGGATGAAGACGATGATCATTGGTGGCGCAGGTGCATCGCCGTGTCGGCTGTGATGATGCGACCTGCGAAGTATCGGCTGCGACGTGGCAGATGATATAAACAAGTGACTCTTCAGATAAAATGTCATTACAATTTTATCTGAAGAATCACTTGTAAAGAACGACCGAAAATAGCCGAGAACGACCGCAACGACTGCAAAAACGACCGCAACGACCTATATTATGAGTAAAGTTCTTTTTCGCCTATCTCTGTTATCAGCCATTTTTTGCCATTCGAAGATTTTACTATAAGTTTATCCTTTGCCATATTAACAAGGAGACGACCTATTTTTCGTAGCTTTTCGTCACGAGTGTTTTGTCAACATTCAGAGATGTTGTGTAATGTGGCGCATGATCTTTGTACTCCAAGCCGTTTTATTTTCAATATTTAGCTTCAAAATATGAATTGTCAAAAATAAACCTTGCTTGATAATCAAATAGCTACAATCTTTTTAACAAACGTTTATTTTTCAATTATATTTTTTTTAGCCATTAGATCAAATAGTATCTACAGTTAACGCGGGCCCCTTTCTTTTGAACTTCTTTACCAACCATAGAATAGACCATCTTTCTGATTTCCTTCATGTCCACATCTGGAATTCTGCTTGCTATTTCTGAAATTTTGCTCATGGGATGACTATGCAAGTCTTCTTTGATGAGAGCTTTAAGTACATAAGGCTCTATTGTCTTTAGCGTCGTAACGATGTTGGACTTTGCATTTGCTAAAAGTGTAGGATTAACTTGATAGTATGCACCTTTTGTTGCCCCACCTTTTGTTATCAAGTGATTTTTGTCTAAATTATCCACATAACTTCTTAGGCGTTCTTCTGCAGAGAGTTGGAGAGTCCTTGATAGGTCGGTTGTGGCAATACGTTTTTCTCTTGCTATAATACCAAAAGCTATCTTGTTCTTTTGGGAAAGCTGATAATTGTGGTCAACGTAATCCATCAAGCGAACAACTTCTTTATCCGTAATCTCTGCGCTTTGATAAACTGTGACAGTATTGAAAGTTGATTCTATCTCTGGTTGCTTCTTCGCTTCAACTGCATCCAACTCATAAATTAAGTCATAGCCAGAACCCTCGCCTTCCATCAGCCCAAATGCAGTCAGTATCTCAATCATGTTAGGATTACGTCTATGTTTGGTATGAAGGATGTTGTCTTTGGTTACACCTAAAGGGAGACCACCTGGATTGGAGATGCTGATATAACCTGGATATACCTTGATTGTGATGTCGTTGGAGATGGTTCTTGAACTATGAGCCAAACAATTAACAAGCAACTCTCTGATTAAGTTCTCGTTGTAATAGCGCACTGTCTTACGGAAGAGGCCGTTAGGCATCTCATAGCTATAGGTCAACTCTACAGCCTTGTCCATAATATCTTCCAAAAGTTCCTTTGGATTAAGCGTGTTGTCACGCCATTCCAATTTATTGGTTTTGTTCTCCAAGTCGTCATATACGATATATTGCACAGTGATAGGATAGCAAATGCGGCTACGCTGTTTGGCTGTACCAATCCATAAGACACCAAGATTAGTCATCTTGTTGCCGTCAAGAAGGTGGTACTGTTCGCCAATTTCTATATCGTCGAGCTGCTTGATATGCTGCTTCACTCTATCAGATTGGCGTATATCATTAGCGAATTTAGAGAGAGTCGTCTTATTCTCATCTTCCAATTCAAACTGTGTTGGTACAAGTTCCCATTGAAAAGCTCCTTTCTCTTCTCCTACACGTTGAATATCCTCACTACGTACAGGCTCGCATTTGTCTGCGACACGGATGTACATTTTGCCATCAGAAGTGGTGGCATATGAATGGAGTGAAGGGAATACAGTGATGGCAAAGTACTGGCTGCCAGTTTCATCAGCACATACGTCGCCTACAGCAAGACCTACGTTAAAACAGAGTCCACGCAATCTTGTAACGGCACTATTTGCCTCTTCTTGCGGTATTATTTGATTAGGTCCCGGCTTCTTCGTTTTGTCTTCTACACCAATCATAATTTGACCTCCTTGTGCATTGGCTAAAGCCACACAAGTAGTAGAGAGCTCTTTGAAACCTTTCTCCCCAGTTCGAATCTTTTGCAGACTCTTGTATTCTATCTTTTGTTGCTCTGTATTCATATTATTTAATTCTTAAAATAACACCCATATAAAGTTGTAAGCATCTGCATGAATTCCATTGATTGTGATCCTTTTATTGTATATACTAAATGTACGTCGACGTTAGCTTTATTTATGTCTTCAATTTTTATGCCATATTCTTGCATATTTGAATAGATATTAGTAAAGCTCTCCTCATTATAGGTAACAATAAAAAATTCTGCCTTTTTATTTTGCCTTCAATAATGCCATAGAAATATGGCTTAAAATAGTTAGAGTCAGTGATGCCTAATGATTGTCCAAATATCACGACATTGTCTGCTGTAAATAATCTTTCTACGACATTTTCCTTCATACCTTTTGGAAAATAGGGATTCTTTGTTTTAATGATGTGTGATAGATGAGTGCTTGAACTTATACAAGGAGGCACCATAACACCTATTCCTTTTGCAAAGTTAGGATTGAATTGAATCAAAGCTTTGGGCCATAACTCCTCGTTTTTTATAGAGTCACGGACCTTCTCTTTAATTCGCTCGTCCTTTATAGTTATAAAACTTTCAAGGTAACGTTTGTAACTACCCTTCAAGTTCTCGTATAATTCAATAATGTTCATACTCTTAATCTTTTATGGTTCTTTTCTGTTCAGCAAGAACAAGTTTAAGGCAGTTCTGGTCTTTGTTTGCCAATTGTTTTTAAGTACAAAAATAACGTTTTTCTTTGACGTAAACAACAAAAAGCGAATAAAAGTATATAAATTTGCTATTTAGTTCTGTTTATGAATCCTACCTATAAGGCAAGATATCAAATACGTTGCCAATCCGTTGCCAAAAACAGAAAATAAAAAATCCTAACTGCCCAATATCAAGCAGTTAGGATTTTCTTCTGTGCGCCTGAAAGGACTCGAACCTTCACGTCGCAGGACACTAGATCCTAAGTCTAGCGCGTCTACCAATTCCGCCACAAGCGCATTAAAAAGGTTTATGTATGACAGCAAGGTTTTGGTGGCTTTGCTGTCAAACTTGGTGCAAAGGTAAGACTTTTTGTTTATATTGACAAGTGTTTAACCTATATTAAATAATGTATTAAGAGAGGGTATACCACATGTATGGTATAAAAATGATAGTAAAACAACTTTTTTCATGATAAAACGTAAGAAAACACGAAAAATGTTTTGCTGTTTAATATTTAATCGCTAAATTTGCAACAAGAAAAAGCAGTTAACGTAGGGTCTCCCCTAAGGGAGGTCGTGCACATTTATTAACAAAAATAATGTCGCTTATGAAAAAGATCTACACTGCGTTTGTAGCAGCAATGTTTGCTACATCGTCTTTTGCACAGCCCCTTGCTAAAGTTCAGGCAAACGGACCGTTTGCCAACAGTTCGCTGAGATATCAGCCTAACGTCAAGAAGCCGGCAGGCAAGCCAATGAACTACATTATGCCTACGGTAGGCAATCAGACAGCTCTTCCTGCACGTGTGAGCAAGGCAGCAAGCGAATCGGATATTATTCTTGATCAGCCGGCAGGCACATTGCACGACAACCTTTATGGTACGGGCGAGGGTTACTTGGTATTCTTCGGATATATATTCCCGACAGCTATCGACGGTACAGTTGAGCGTTATGTAGAGGGAAGTAATGGTGAAGTTTATATCCAGAATGCTATTGGCACAATACCATCGGGCTCTTGGCTTAAGGGCTATAAAGCTGAGGGCGACACCATTAAGCTTGATCTCCCACAGAAATACTATGTTCAGGATGCTGTTGATGACGATGGCAATCCTACAGGCGAAAAGGAATATTTCTATGCTTTCCGTGCTGTTCTGAATCAGGAAGGCAACTCTATAGTTCCCGATTCTACATCGCAGACTATGAGCTACGTGCTCCGCAACGACTCGCTCATCCGTGTAGACAATCTTGACAATGATGTTTACCTTGCGCTCTGTGCTGACGATGGTGGTTGGACGGGTTATGCCGACTACTATCAGGCATGGTACAAGATGAAGGAGGCGGCAAGTGTTCCTCCAGCATCAGCCGAAGTTTCGAAGTATCAGGTTGACTTCATCAACATAGATGGTCAAGAAGACGCTCGCATAATCAACGTGGCTGTTGACGGCAAGGATTTGTATCTTGGCAATCTTTCGGACAATGCTCCTGAAAACTGGGCTAAGGGTAAGATTGACGGTGACAAGGCTGTCTTCGAAGGTAAGATTTATATGGGTGTAGACCCTGTGAACCAGATGCATACTTTCTTCGCTGCATTGGGTAGTAAGAAGATTTGGAACGAAATGTATGGACAGGAAGTTGACAGCTTCTACTTCGAGAAGTCTATATCGTTTGATTATGACGCTGCTGCCAAGACATTGAAGTCTGACGGTATGTTTGATGTAAACAACGGTTTGAATTCTGTATATTCAGTAGTGTCTTATGAGGCTCCGCAGATGAAGTCGTGGGTAGAGATTCCAGCAAGTCCTAAGGATCCTGAGTTGCTGCAGTTCGTGTCATTTGATGAGGCCCGTGGCTATGGTGCTCTCCAGTTCTGGTTTGAGAAGAATTCGGTTGACGGCAACTTGCTTGATCCCAATAAGCTCTACTACAATGTATACTTCGATGGCGATTTGTTCACAGCTTATCCCGATGAGTATCAGAATATTTCTGAGGAGATTACTGATATCCCGTATTACTTCTCTGACAATTCATTTGACTTTATTGCAAGTGGCGACATGCACACATTGTACTACTACATGACTGGATTCACAAAGCTTGGCATTCAGACATTCTATAAGGATGGTGACAAGGTGTACAAGTCAAACCTCGTAGAGTATGCTATTGACGAGGAAGGCAACTTCACTCCTATCGAGACAGCTATTAAGGGTGCAACAGCCGAGAGCAACACAGTCAAGAGCGTAAGCTTCAGCGACCTCAGCGGTCGTCGCGTAAGCAACCTTGCAAGTGGTGTATATCTCAAGACCATGAAGATGGCCGACGGTACACAGAAGACTGTGAAGGTTGTAAAGAAGTAATTAAGACTTATAAAAACAGAGAAAAGAGTCTTTTAACATAAATGGAAAATGGCATTCACCCTATATATTATATTGTGTGTATAGTGGGGGTGCCATTTTATGTAACAATAAAAACACGAAGGTTATGAAGAATAACAAATGTATACTCAATTCCATGCTGCTTGTGGCGGCTTTGTCAGGATTCTGTGATTCCGCTTATGCTGACAACGACAAGATTGTATTCAGTGGCAATATGGGTTCGTCGTCGTTGGTGGCTTATGGCACACAGAAGAAGGAGAACTATGATGTGGCTGTGATGCTTGCAGATAAGAGTCTCAAGGGCAAAAAGATTTCGGCTATACGCGCTCCATTCCAGAGCAGCGACAAAATAAGCAATGTGAAGGTGTGGATTAGCAAAAAGCTCACGGTTGAGAGCAAGAAGAATGTGCCCGATGTGATGAGTCTCGACGCTACGTTCGACGGCAATACAGCATCAGCCACTCTTGCTACTCCTTACACTATCGACAGCGATACTCTGTATGTGGGCTATTCGTTCAACGTGGATGCGGTAAGCTCTACCACTAAATATCCAGTGGTTTTGGTTGAGGATAAGAGTGAGGCAGGATTCTTCCTCCATACATCGCGCACTTACATGAAATGGAAGGATAAGTCGAATGTTGGTTCTTCGGCTCTTGAAGTTGACATTTCTGGCGTTGAGGCCAATGCTGCCAATATCTCTGAGATAGGAACCGTGTATGGACAGGTGAACACAACCACCGATCTTACTCTTAGTATTAAGAACCATGGCTATAATGGCGTTAAGTCGTTCAGCTACAGCTATACGGCAGGCGACGTGAATGGTTCGGGACAGGTGGAGCTTGACAAGCCGCTGCCAGCTATCTTCAACGCTTCGACTGACGTGACCATCAAGCTTGACGAGATTGCTGCAAAGGGTACTTATCCGCTTAAGCTTACCATTGACAAGGTGAATGGCGAGGCTAACAGCGAGGCTGTTGCCAATGAGGGCAAGTTTGTAGTGTTCAACGTTATGCCTAAGCACAATCCGGTAATGGAGGAATATACTGGCACATGGTGCGGATGGTGTCCGCGTGGATACGTTGCCTTGAAACTTATGAACAAGTATCATTCCGATTTTATCGGACTTTCTTATCACAACGGTGACGCAATGGAGGTGATGCCTTCTACTAACTTCCCGTCAAGTGTGTCTGGATTCCCGACAGCTGATATGGACCGTGCTTTTGGTGCAAGTGTTGACCCATATTACGGAGCTTCAAACTCTGGTTTCGGCATTGAGGATATTTGGAAGGCACAGGCTAAGAAGCTTGCTCCTGCAGCAGCTGCTGTTGAGGCAAGTTATAAGGATGGCGAGAAGAAGATTGCCGCTAAGGCAACATTCGTATTCCTTGAGGATTTGACAGATGCTGATAAGTATAAGGTGGAGTTTGTGCTCGTAGCTGATGACCTTCATGGAACAGGTTCTGCATGGGAACAGCACAACTATTATACAGAAGCCAACGCAGGATCAATGCCTTCGCCAGAGGCTGACCCGTTCTTTGCAGGAAATTCTGTTATCCCAGGTCTTCATTTCGATGATGTTGTAGTAGCAACAACTCGTCTTGCAGGTGGACTCGTATCGCTGCCAGCAACAGTTAATGCCGATGAGCCAGTAGAGGTAGAAGGTGAGTTTGAGACGGCTAAGGTTGTCAGCACCTCAGGAGAGTCGCTCATTCAGGACACTTCAAAGATGCGTGTCGTAGCCTTGTTGCTCAACGCCGATGGCACTATCGCAAATGCCGCCAAGGCAAATGTTGAGGGCTATACCACTGGCATCTCTACCATTAACAACAATGCAGGCAAGACTGATGTGCCAGTTGCAGTATACGATGCTCAGGGTCAGCGTCTCAGCTCTATGCAGAGAGGTGTGAACATTGTGAAGTATGCCTCTGGCAAGACTGTTAAAGTTGTGAAGAAATAATGAAGAGAATAGAAGAGGTAAGGATAAGTTTTGAATAAGCTATAATGCAATTAGGGGGTGCGGCTTAAAAACCGTACCCCCTAATTCTATTTTGTTTGTTCAGTTGTTTTTATTATTTGTTCAGGCTCTCGATGAACTGCTTCATCTCTGCCTCATGCTCCTTAGCTTTGAGGAAGAGGTGCCACTGGTTCTTGGCACGCACAAGGTTGTGCTCAGGATACTTGCACTTCCAATAGTGGTCGCCATTGAGGTAGTCCCAAAGGAAGCGTACTGCCTGCATATATGGGAACAGCTCGGCAGCGTAGGGCAGAAGAGAGATTTCAAGCGGAGTGAGGAATGAAGATGCCGACTCTACATAGCCACGTGTGAAAGCCTCGAAGATGTCCATACGGAAGTCAATCTTCTCGAACTCGGGAGAGTCCTCTGCGATAGTGTTGGCAGCTGTGCGAAGGAAGTCGCCGTAGTCGCTTACGAAGAGTGAAGGCATAACAGTGTCGAGGTCGATGACGCAAAGCACACGTCCTTCCTTGTCGAACATCATGTTGTTCACCTTGGTGTCGCAGTGGCACACATGCTTCTGGAGCTTGCCATCGCGGAACAAGCGCTCGCCAAGACACATTTCTTCGCTATACTTCTCAAGCTCGTCGATAAAGTCCTGTACACCAGCAACACGTCCTGCACGGTCTTCCTTGACAGCCTGGCGAAGTTGGTCGCGACGAAGTTCCATATTGTGGAAGTCGGGGATTGTCTCACCAAGATGGTCGGTGATGTCAGCCACCTGAGCCTCGAACTTACCAAAGGCCTTACCTGCATGGTAAGAGTATTCAGGGTTGACAGTCTCCACTGTCACGGCATCAGGAATGAACATGGAGATGCGCCAATACTTGCCCTCCTCGTCCTTGATGTAGGTCTTGCCGTTGTCGGCCTTGATGAATGTAAGCACACGACGGTCGATATCATCGGCGCCCTCCTTTACAAGCTGCTCGCGGATGTGTGTTGTCACTTCCTCGATGTTGTGCTGCAAGAGGTCTACGTCGGTGAATATAGAGTCGTTGATGCGCTGGAGCACATAGTCAGGAGCGTTGTCTTCAACGGTATTCACTTTGTAAGTGTCGTTGATGAGTCCGTTGCCGAGAGGCTTCACCTCTGCCACGGTGCCATTGATTTGAAAATGGCCGATAATTTGTTTGAGATTGTCCATTTTTTAGTTAGTTATTAAAATAATTTGTCTCTTTTATCGTTAATATATCATACAGTGCGTAAAGGCATGTGACAATACAACGTGCAAAAATACGTAAAAACCTCTATTTTACAAAATAAAGACAATCATTTAACAATAAATAATATGAAGAAATTATTTACATTTTTATTTTTAGCGTTAATTTTCGTAGTTAGTGCCAATGCCCAGTTGTTGTACCGTGTGTCGGGCAATGGGCTTAAGCAGGCTTCGTATGTGTTTGGAACATTCCATATAGCCAACACTTCTTTCGTTGACAAGGTGGCTGGTGTGCAACAGGCTATTGATGCCACATCGCAGGTGTATGGCGAGATAAAATGGGATGACATGCTCAATCCTGATACTTTGCTACTGATGCAGAGCAAGATGTTGTTGCCCGAAGGCAAGACTTTGAAGACTATTCTTACAGCCGACCAGTATAAGCGTCTTGATACTGTTGTGACTGGTCTTATGGGCGTAGGTTTCAGCAATCCTATGGTAGAACAGCAACTGTCGATTCTTTCGCCTGCCGCCCTGCTCACTCAGTTGACCATGCTGCAATATCTCAAGGCTCACATGGGTGAGTTTGATCCTACAAACACTATCGACCAGTATTTCCAAACTCAGGCAAAGAATAAGAACAAGCTTGTAGGTGGACTTGAGACAGTGGCTTTTGAGTCAGATGTGCTCTTTGGCACTCCACTCGACCGACAGGTGGTGCAGCTCGACTGCTTCCTTGGCAATCTTGAGTATTACGCACAGCTCACTGAGCGTATGGCTAAGGCCTATTATGCCCAGAATGTTAATGCTCTTGCCGACATAATGAATGAGAAATTATCTGCCACATGTGATGCCACTCCCGAGGAAAACGATATTCTGATAAATAATCGCAACAGCGACTGGGCAAAGAAGATGCCTACTATTATGTCCGCAGCTCCTACACTCTTTGTTGTTGGTGCTGGACACTTGCCTGGCGACAAGGGAATATTGAAGCTCTTGCAGAATGCTGGGTATACGGTAGAGGCTGTGAAGTAATGGTCGTTGTGGAAAAATATGAACCGTATGAAAAAGCGATTGATATATTCGTTGGTTGCCTTGCTTGTGGTGTTTGCAGCAGCTACAACCTATGGCTCGTTCTATCTTGTTGACTATGCCTTGAAGAGTGCGCCGGAGTCTCATCGCAAGAATTGGGGCAAGGCAATGGATTGGTATCCTGAACTGAAACCTTGGCTTGACAGCATCAAGACAGAAGGAGCATGGAGCGACACGTTTGCCATTATGCCTGATGGCTTGCGTGCTCATGCCGTGTGCATAAAGTCGCGCAAGGCTGAGGGAAGAACGGCTGTTGTGGTGCATGGATATACCAACAATTCTATAGACATGCTGCATATTGCACGTATATATAATAAGGAGATGCACTACAATGTGGTTTTGCCCGATCTTCATGGACACGGCTTGTCGCAAGGCGACGACATACAGATGGGATGGTTCGACCGCCTGGATGTGCTGAAATGGATTGACCTTGCGCCTAAGATGTTCTCGACAGTAGGCGACTCTATGCGTCTTGTGGTGCATGGCATATCGATGGGTGCTGCCACTACGATGTGTGTAAGTGGTGAGCATACCCCCGATTATGTGAAATGCTTTGTGGAGGATTGTGGCTATACGAGTGCCTGGGATGAGTTCGCACATGAGTTGCGTGGACGCTTCTCGCTGCCTGAGTTTCCTTTGCTCTACACAGCCTCATGGCTTACACAGGCCAAGTATGGCTGGAGCTTTAAGGAGGCCTCTCCATTGAAACAGGTTGCCAAATGCAAGAAACCAATGTTCTTTATTCATGGCGACAAGGACACATTCGTGCCCACATGGATGGTTTATCCACTTTATGAGGCAAAACCCCAACCCAAGCAACTGTGGATAGCTCCAGGCAGCGAACATGCCTTTGCCTATCGTGACCATCGTGAGGAGTATATAAAAAAGGTTGAGGCTTTTGTTGGGAAGTATTGTAAATAATTGATGGTGTGTCAAGAGTCGTAATTACGGCTTTTGACACACCATATATTGTTGTCAATTGATTGTGGCAATTTTGTGAATAACTTCTTTATCTCTTAACCAATTCATAAATGATATGTGCCGCACTGTTCGACGGACTGTCATCGCCAATCTTCTCCATTATTCGCTCGTAACCTTCGAGCATACGGTTGCGCTCCAAGCTGTCTGGCAACAAGAGCGACAATTCGTGTGCTATGTTCTCGACTGAGAAAGTGTCTGCCACAAGCTCCTTCACCACCTCGCTGTCGTCGATAAGGTTGACAAGCGAAATGTATTTCACTTTCAGAACATGACGGCGGAGGAAGGCTATCAGCTTAGGCACAGGAGTCTCGTAGCACACTACTTGTGGCACATTGAACAGGGCAGTCTCAAGCGTAGCCGTGCCACTTGTCACAATAGCGGCACGGGCATGTGAGAGTAGGGCATAGGTGTCGTTGTCGATAAGGGTGACATTCTTTCCATTAATGAATTGCCCGTAATATTCTTTCGTTATGCTTGGTGCCCCAGCAAGCACAAGCTGATAGTCGGGATATTGGCTTGCTGCCTCAATCATAGCGGGCAGGTTGTCTTTAATCTCCTGGCGTCGGCTGCCTGCAAGCAGGGCGATTATAGCTTTGTCGCTTAAGCCGTGGCGTTGGCAGAATGAGTCCTTTGTCTCGTGATAAGTATTCTGAAACTGTCTCACCTCCTCGGCAGTAGGATTTCCCACATAATGGATGGGGTAGTGGTGCTTCTGCTCAAAGAAAGGCACCTCGAAAGGCAGTATGGAGAACATCTCGTCAACGTCGCGCTTGATGTTCTTTATGCGCCACTCCTTCCAGGCCCATATCTTAGGCGAGATATAGTAGTAGACGGGAATGTCGGTCTTGGCATGCACGTATTTGGCAATGTCGAGGTTGAAGCCCGGATAGTCGACGAGTATAACCACATCTGGCTGCCACTCCACAATGTCGCGCTTGCACATGGCCATATTGCGGAATATAGTGCGCAAGTGCATCAATACAGGTATGAATCCCATGTAGGCAAGTTCGCGGTAGTGTTTTACACGCTTGCCGCCAACAGCCGACATTAGGTCACCTCCGAAGAATCTAAACTCTGCATTGTTGTCGGTTTGGCAGAGTGCCTTCATCAGATGCGAAGCATGCAAGTCGCCAGAGGCTTCGCCAACTATCAAGTAGTATTTCATTGTTTGTGTCTAATGTTATAATTTCCAGCTCTTCAGCAACTCATAGTCAGTCACATCGATGCGTGTGGGTGTTATTGCCACATATCCGTGGGTCAAAGCCCAGTTGTCGGTATCTTCAGCCTCAGGTTCGTCGTTGCGGTAGGAGCCAGTCATCCAGAAATAGTCGTAGCCATGAGGATGCTGCATCTTCACACACTCGTTGTACCATGTGCCGTAGGCCATGCGGCACATCTTCACACCCTTGAACTCCTTGAGCTTAGGGAAGTTGACGTTAAGGCACACTCCCTTGGGCAGTCCTTCCTTCAACACCTTTGCCACAATTTCCCTAACGTATGGTCGAAGCGGCTCAAAGTCGGCATCGTCGCGATGGTCGCACAACGAGAATCCCACAGAAGGGATATATTTCATGCAACCCTCGAGTGTCACACCCATTGTGCCGCTATAATGCACGTTGACAGAAGCGTTGTCGCCATGATTGATGCCGCCTATCACCATGTCGGGCTGGCGGTCGGCGAATAGCTCCTGAAGAGCAATCTTCACGCAGTCAACAGGTGTGCCGTTGCACGACCACATCTCCATGCCCTCTTCCTTGCGGCGCAGTTTAAGTCGCAAAGGCACTGTGGCAGAAAAGGCTGTGGCAAATCCCGAGCGTGCCGACTCCGGTGCGCATACTATGATGTCTGCCATGTCGCGAAGCATGGCTATGAGCTGGTTTATTCCCTTGGCATGATAGCCATCGTCGTTGGAAATAAGTATTAATGGTCTTTTAATATTCATAAATTTGTCTTTATTTCATCTGCAAATGTACGAAAAAAGGTTTAAACTGACCGTATCTCGCATAAAATATGTAACTTTGCCAAATAATTTTGATGTAAATGGGAAAGATAATAGCACTCGCCAACCAGAAAGGTGGGGTTGGAAAGACAACAACAACGATTAATCTCGCGGCTTCGCTCGCCACTTTCGAGAAGACAGTACTCGTGGTAGACGCCGATCCGCAGGCCAACGCTTCAAGTGGACTTGGAGTGGATATTCAGGAAATTGACTGCTCGCTCTACGAATGTATAATCGATCACGCCGATGTGCGCGACGCTGTGTATACAACCGATATAAATGGACTTGACATCATTCCCAGCCATATCGACCTTGTGGGCGCAGAGATAGAAATGCTCAACCTCAAGAACCGCGAGCGCATAATCAAGAATATGCTCGACAAGATACGCGACGACTACGACTACATTCTAATCGACTGCAGTCCGTCGTTGGGACTTATCACCGTAAACGCTCTTACAGCAGCCGACTCGGTGATTATTCCGGTGCAATGCGAATACTTCGCGCTTGAGGGCATCACCAAACTGCTCAACACGATAAAGATTATCAAGAGCAAACTCAATCCGGGACTCGAAATAGAGGGATTCCTGCTTACCATGTACGACGGACGACTCCGACTCGCCAACCAGATTTATGACGAGGTGAAACGCCATTTCCAGGAACTGGTGTTCAAAACCGTCATTCAGCGCAACGTGAAGCTAAGCGAAAGCCCAAGCCACGGACTGCCCGTGATTCTTTATGACGCCGACTCGGTGGGTGCTAAGAACCACATGGCACTTGCCAAGGAAATTATCAACAAGAACGAAACGCCCAACGAACAATAATGGCTGTACACAAGAAATACAATAGAAGCGTGCTCGGACGCGGACTCGACGATATAGAGGGCGGAAAGGGTCTTGACGCTCTCATCGATACCGGTGGAGTGCGCACACAAGGCTCTTCCACTATCAACGAGATTCCACTCGGACAAATAGAGGCTAATCCCAATCAGCCGCGACGCGAGTTTAACCAAGAGTCGCTGCAGGAACTGGCTTCAAGCATCCGACAGATAGGCATCATACAGCCCATCACTCTGCGTCAGGTGGACGAGGAACGCTACCAGATTATTGCTGGAGAGCGACGTTGGAGAGCTTCGCAATTGGCTGGACTCTACTCAATACCTGCCTACATACGCACCATCAGCGACGAGAACATCATGGAGATGGCTCTCGTGGAGAACATTCAACGCGAGGACCTCAACGCCATTGAAATTGCTCTCGCCTATGAGCATTTGCTCGATGCCGAGGGAATGACTCAAGAGAAGGTGTCGGAGAGAGTGGGCAAGAGCCGAACTGCCATTACCAACTATCTGCGTCTGCTGCGCCTGCCTGCACAAGTGCAGATAGCCTTGCAGAAGAAGGAAATCGACATGGGACATGCACGCGCGCTGCTTGCCGTGGATTCGCCATCGCTGCAGATTAAGCTCTTCAACGAGGTGATAAAGCATGGCTACTCGGTGCGCAAGGTAGAGGAAATGGCCCAGATGCTCAAGAATGGTGAGGATGTGGAGAGCGGACGCAAGAAGATTGTGGCTAAGGCCAAGCTTCCTGAGGAGTTTAATGTGTTGCGCAACAGCCTTTCTGATTTCCTACAAACCAAGGTGCAGATGACTTGCTCGCCAAAGGGTAAGGGCAAAATCACTATCCCCTTCGACAACGAGGAGGAACTCGAGCGCATAATGAGTGTGTTCGACAAAATGAAACAACAGTAAACAACGACAGTGAAAACTATTCAGTCATACATATTCCAGACATTGCTTGTAGCTGTTTGCATGTTGATGACGACCATCAACGCGACGGCACAGACTGACGTTTCCGACATGAAGTCGAATAATGACTCTGTGTCGGCCATCTTCACGCAGCAGGACACGCTACGTATGCTCGCGCAGACCGACTCTGTCAAACTGCGCAAGCATCGCGACTGGAAGACATGGCGTCCTAATCCAAAACGTGCCATGTGGCTTGCCATAGTGCTGCCGGGTGCCGGACAGATTTACAACCGTAAATACTGGAAGGTGCCTATAGTATATGGTGGCTTCGTGGGATGTGCCTATGCCATGCGATGGAACAACCAAATGTTCCGCGACTACTCGCAGGCTTACATGGACATTATGGACGACGACCCCAACACGCAGAGCTATAACCAGTTTCTGCATCTCGGCGCGAAAATCGACGAGTCGAACCTGCAACGCTATCAGGAGCTCTTCCGCAAGCGCAAGGATAGATTCCGCCGTTGGCGCGACCTGAGCTTCTTCTGCCTCGTGGGAGTCTATGCCTTGAGTGTGGTGGATGCTTATGTCGACGCGTCGCTATCTGAATTTGACATCTCGAAGGACCTCAGCCTTAGGGTTGAGCCTACTATAATAAATAATGAACGAGAGCGCAACCCGCTAAGGGCAAACAGCCTGGGTATGAGCTTCAGCTTGAACTTTTAAGACGAAAACAATAGTATAATTATTTTGATGAAAAAGACATTAGTATTGATTGCCACAGTGATTCTTGGCTTCTCTAATCCAGTCCTCGCGCAGAGCGACGACGACGAAACAGAAATCACTGTGACCGATGCCGAGGGCAAGAAGGAAGTCATCGATCTGCCCGAGGCTATGACGTGTGAGTATGACTCGCTGCTTACTGCTTACAACAGCAAGACATACCTGAAGATTGGAACCGACTGCAACATGCCAGACATCAACCCGGTGTACAGCAAGGAAGTGTACAAGGAACGCTTGGCGCGCATACCGTCGGTGATAGAGCTTCCTTACAACGATGTTGTGCAGAAGTTCATCGACCGCTATAGCAGTCGTCTGCGCCGCTCTGTAAGCATAATGCTTGGTGCGCAGAATTTCTACATGCCTACCTTCGAGGAAGCTCTTGAGGCTTACGGATTGCCACTCGAACTGAAGTATCTGCCAGTTATTGAGTCGGCTCTTAATCCTAACGCAGTGTCGCGTGTGGGTGCTACAGGACTTTGGCAGTTTATGCTCACCACAGGCAAACGCTATGGACTTGAGGTGAACTCACTCGTGGATGAGCGTCGCGACCCAGTGCGCGCTTCTTATGCAGCAGCTCACTATCTGCGCGACCTGTATAAGATTTACGGTGACTGGAATCTTGTGATTGCCGCATACAACTGTGGACCTGAGAACATTAACAAGGCTATACACCGCTCAAACGGTGCCACCGACTACTGGCAGATTTACCCATACCTGCCCAAGGAGACAAGAGGTTATGTGCCGGCTTTCATAGCTGCCAACTATATCATGACCTACTATTGCGACCATAACATCTGCCCGATGGAGGCCGACTTGCCCGAGAAAACCGACACGGTGGTTGTCAACCGCAACGTCCACTTTGAGCAGGTGGCCAAGGTGCTTGGCTTGGACATAGAACAAGTGAAGCAGCTCAACCCCCAGTATAGACGCAATATTGTCAATGGCGACACTCGCCCTATGGCTCTTCGACTGCCGGCTTCGTTTGTAGGCAAGTTCATCGACAACGAGGACTCTATATATGCCTATCGCCCCGAAGAACTTCTTGCGAAGCGCACAGAGGTGGAGGTGAACGACGATGCTCCTGCTTACAGCCGCCACACCACCAGCTCATCAAGAAACAAAAACAATTCTTCAAGCCGAAACTCTCGCAACAGCAAGAAGAGCAAGAAGAACAAGAAGAGCAACCGTGGCGGACGTAACGTGACTATACGCCAGGGAGACACGCTCTCGGAGATTGCCAAGCGCAACGGAACTACCGTTAAGAAGCTGAAGAAACTGAACAAAATCAGTGGAAGCAGCATACGCGCAGGCAAGAAAATACGAATTAAATAAACAACAACAATCAGGAGAGGAGGCGTCGCGCCCCGGATATTCAACATAATTTATATCTAAGGCGCGACCCCTCCTTTTTTGGTTCATACCTAAATCAATATTAAACTAATAGGAGACCTGTATCATGGACGACCAGAAATTGAAAGACCAACAGAGAGAGACGGCCGATGATATGCTTATCGAAGGAGCCTTCAAAGAGGTGCTTGACATTTACCTCGCGTCACCCCACCGCAGAAAGGTGGATATAATTAACAAAGCCTTCAACTTCGCCCGGCAGGCCCACAAAGGTGTGCGACGTCTTTCGGGTGAGCCATACATCATGCACCCAATTGCTGTGGCTCGCATAGCAGTAGAGGAGATGGGACTTGGTTCTACAAGCATCTGCGCGGCTTTGCTGCATGATGTTGTGGAGGATACCGACTATACGGTGGAGGATATGGAAAATATCTTCGGACCTAAAATAGCGCAAATTGTTGATGGACTTACTAAGATCTCGGGAGGTATCTTTGGCGACCAGGCTTCTGCCCAAGCCGAGAACTTCAAGAAGCTTCTGCTTATGATGAGTGATGATATACGTGTCATTCTCATCAAGATTTGCGACCGACTTCACAATATGCGCACCCTACAGTCGCAGCCTGCCAACAAACAGTATAAAATCGCGGGGGAGACTCTCTACATCTATGCTCCGCTTGCCAACCGTTTGGGACTTAACAAAATCAAGACTGAACTCGAAGACCTCTCTTTCCGATACGAGCATCCCGAGGAGTACAACTATATCAAGGGTAAGCTTGCCGACACGCAGGAGCAACTCGACTCCATATTCGACACATTCACCAAGCCTATACGAGCGGCTCTCGACCGAATGGGCATACAATACGACATCAAGGCACGCGTTAAGAGTCCTTACTCTATATGGAAAAAGATGCAGAACAAGCACGTCACGTTTGAGGAAATCTACGACATTCTTGCCGTGCGCATTGTCTACACTCCAAAGGATCGTTCTGAGGAAATCAACGAGTGCTTCAGAATATATGTGGCGATAAACCAAATATACAAGTCGCATCCAGACAGACTTCGCGACTGGGTGAACCATCCCAAAGCCAATGGATATCAGGCTTTGCACGTCACGCTTATGTCCAATCAGGGCAAGTGGATTGAGGTGCAGATTCGTTCCGACCATATGGACGAGGTGGCTGAACAGGGGTTTGCTGCACACTGGAAATATAAGGATGGTGTGCCTGCCGAACTGAATGATGATACCGAACTAAACAACTGGCTTTCTACTATCAAGGAAATTCTCGACGATCCACAGCCAGACGCAATGGACTTCCTCGATACAGTTAAGCTGAACCTCTTTGCAAGTGAGATATTCGTGTTCACTCCTAAGGGAGAGATTAAGACAATGCCTGCAGGATGCACAGCCCTCGACTTTGCGTTCCAAATACATACATTCCTCGGCTCTCATTGTATAGGTGCAAAGGTTAACCATAAGCTTGTGCCGCTTAGCCACAAATTGCAGAGTGGCGACCAGGTGGAGATTCTTTCTTCAAAGTCGCAACATGTGCAGGCTTCGTGGATTAACTTCGTGTCTACGGCCAAAGCCAAGGGCAAGATTCTTGCCATTCTGCGTCGCGACAACCGCGAACTTCAGAAGAAGGGCGAGCAGATACTCGACGATTGGTTGCGCAAGAATGAGCTGGAGATAACTACTCCCGTGCTCACAAAGTTGTGCGACTTTCATGAATTTAAGAAGACCGACGACCTTTTCATTGCTATCGGCAAGCGCACAGTGCTTCTTGGTGACAGAGACCTTGATGAATTGCGCGAGAAGAAACCCGAGAGCAACGGGGGATGGCGCAGATATGTGCCTTTCTTCAACCGTACAGAAAGAAGAGAGGAAAGGAATACTGAATATTTCACAGTGGGCGAGGGATTCAACAAGAAGAAGCCTGTCTACGTGAATGAGGAGAACATATCAAAGTTTGTGTTCCCGGCTTGTTGCCATGCCATTCCTGGTGACGACATCTTGGGCTATATCGACAACAAGAATAGAATTGAGATTCATCGCCGCGACTGCACCGTGGCTTCAAAGCTTAAAGCTACATACGGCAAGCGCATTCTCGATGCCAAGTGGGACATGCACAAGGTGATGTTCTTCGACGCTACTATCGAGATACACGGTATCGACCGCAAGCGTATGCTGCATGATGTCTCGGAGGTAATATCTGATAAGCTTGATGTCAACATACACAAGGTTACCATCGAGAGCAACGAGGGCATCTTCGAGGGTCAGATAGAAATACGTGTGCACGACCGCAGCGAAGTGAAGGTCATCATGGATGAGCTAAAGAAAATTGAGGATATAAAAGAGGTGCTGCAAATACTCTGATATAATAGAAAACGAAAAATGGACAACTGATAATTACTGTTTCATAATTATCAGTTGTCCATTTTCCGTTTACAGTTGACTTATTTTTCTTCCATAGCTGCCACAAACTCTCTGTGGAACGTTCCGTGGAAGTGTTGTATTTCCTTTCTTGCTTCCTCTTCAAGCTCCCAGATATTCTCCTCGCCAGCACGATGGGCCAGTACATGGCGCACGCAACGGGCAATCTTGCGCTTGTTGTTGCGAGCCTGGAGTTGGTCGCCCTGAATGTTCTTCTGCGATACGAATGAGAAGGCTGTGAGCTGCTTCATGAATGTCTCGTAGCGGTTGAAGAGCAGAGCCTGACGCATCATCTTCTCCGGATCCTCGTCAAGGCCATCCATGTCGATAAGTCCGTCAAGATTCTCGTGGCTCCAATCTTCCTCGTTCAGCCAATACCACTGGAATGCGTAACGCTGCTCCATCTGCATTAAGCGTTGTGCAAGGGTGTTCTCGTCAACATTCTCGGTGTTGAACTGCTCGAAGGCGAAGCGTGCAAGACTCTTTCCGTTTACCTCTATCTCCGATGCGCCCTCTACGTCCTCACCAGTAAGCTGTATGCGCCAGCGCGACGACTTGTTCTTGATAAGGGCAGAATGCGCACCCATCATAAGACTTTCAAGACTTCCCATGGCGTCAATCTCATCAACAAGAGCAAGACGCTCACGCATGTTTCTTACCGAAAGTCGGCCGTCCTCAGTAAGTACGCACATGTAGTTGAGCTTGTTGTCGTCGAGTGAAAGCTGGAAACGGTCGTTCGACGAATCGCCAACAAACGAGTAGTTGTAGTTGGCAAGGTCGTTGTGCGTAATCTCTATCTCGCCTGTCAGACGGTTGTCGTCCTTGTCGGTAATGGCAAAGCCTACGTAAGGAATCACGAGGCGCAGTGTGAACGGATTGCCTTTTCTTGGGGTGAGTTTCACGGCAATTCCGTCTTCGCCAAAATCGTTTTTCTTAAGCAGCCAACCTTCATCGGTCTTCTCGGCACGGTCAATTTCCACCTTGCCGTAGTTCCATCTGAAGTCGAACACAATGTCGCTCTCGTCGTCGCGCACCACCTTTACGAAGCGGTCGGGCTCGACACCGAGATATACTGCATCCACTGGCTTCACTTCCTCGTCGCCCTCGCCGAGTACGCCTATTTGCAGGCGTCCTATCATAGGGTCGTCTTCCCAGTCATCCTCGTCGGCTCCTTCTGCGCGGAATACAACAAACGTAAGACGGTGCTGCTCGCGTGTCCCGTCTTCACGACACAGGAAATATGAAGTTTCCTCAGGTATATAAATAGGTGTGCTGATGTATGGACTCATGCAGCGTACCGAATATTCCACCTCTGTCCATGCAGTGGCGGAAGTAGATGTATTATTAGTTGACATATATTGTTTGATTACTTGTTTGTGGTGTTATCCTATTTGGAATGCAAAATTACTGCAATTTTATCAAATAAAAGAAAGAACAGACTAAATATTGTTGTTTGTAGGTATTGATGAAAAAATAATTAAATAAAAAGTCGCAAAATATTTGCACAATTCAAAAAAACTCCTTACCTTTGCACTCGCTTTGAAATACATAGCATATACGGAGATCCGCTAGCTCAGCTGGTAGAGCACAACACTTTTAATGTTGGGGTCATGGGTTCGAGCCCCATGCGGATCACACATACATTCAATCAACAATTTCAGCGAGAGGATTTTACTTAGGTAGAGTCCTCTTTTTTCGTTTATACCTATTCCTTTTTGTTGTCATGGCTGATGCCTGACAGGACTGGGAGCTACCATCTCGGCATAGTGGATCCTCGTGGCCAACGCCTGGATGCAATAAAGAGCAAAAAAAGGTAATGGCAGCCTGCCGCAGTTCCTTAAAACGGCAGGCTCCATAACCTTAAACAAGCCTAACTATTAGGCGGAATGAAATCTATTTATCTAACCTTTATTTTGTTCCTGGCATCTTGCGCACGGCACGATGCTTCAGATTGGCGGTTCTTACTCTCAGCTTCGATCCTACGCCTTCGGTATACTGATAAGCGTTTTTGTTGTCGTTGGCAACATCCGACGCCGTGGAAGTCCAATACTCGCCAGAGAGCGGATAGTCATTATCCTTCATCTTCGTATACTCATTCTTTGAAGGCAGATACCACACGAGGTTTTCTCGCTTAAGCACCGGACGGTAGGCCTCATTGCCAAGTTCGGATGCAATAAGCTCCTTATTGAACTTATTTTTCAATATACACATTCGGGCGGCATATTCAGCAGGGTCGATGGGCAACTTCTTGTCGGGCTTTCCGCCCCAATCCTCCAGTTGCTTCATTAGTCCGGTCACATCGCTAATACCATTGAAATTATACAATTCCCAAGTGTTCTTATTTCCGTCGTCAGGATCGTCCGACACATCAAGCTTAGGCACTTTACTAAAGTCGATGGTAAGACTTTCCAGCTGACCCCAATATGTGGTATAAGTAATATAATCTTGGTATTTATCACCATAATACTTTATCTGAATCTTCATAAGCCATCTTCTGAACGGACCAAAGAATCCTGTGCCGCCAGCTTTGCTCATGTCATAGGTGATTTTCATATCATTATCCCACAAGAATCCCCACGGCGCCACCTTGTCCTCTAAACGCTCGCACCCCAATCCTTCGGTATTCCAGCTTGGGAACAACTGTTCGAGAGTATATACCACAGGAGCCTGTTTGGGATAGTCGTTTGGCTTAAGCTCAAGATCCACCTTTCGGTTTGCCCAATCTATGTTCTCCTCAAGGAAGGCATACACCGTCACATCGCCATCGCCTGTGCCCGAAATGCTTGACGTGCCTCGGTCTTCCTCCACCCAGTATCCAAGCGAGGTCAAGTCGGTAAGCTCTTTGCAAAGCGTCACCTTTGGCGATTTTGATGTCAGCGTCCATCCCTTCTCCAGATACTTCGACCTTATCTTGATTGGACAAATCACATAGTGTGCGTCTTGGAGTCCGGGGTCTTCGGTAAATTCCAATTCGTAGTAAGGCGAAATCGAGAGTCGATAGGTCACTGTTTTGCCCATAGGCCATTCAGCTCCGTTGAGCGACGCGCTGATGGTTCGTTCCTTCCCCGAATTCTTGTCTTTATACACCACTTCGAGTTTGCTGTCCTTGCCCAATGTCTGTGGCAGCAGCATGAAAGCCGCCTCGCCGTTGTATAGTATTGTGCCGTTGGGCGTGGTTGTGGTGGTAGTATAGTTTGGAGCTATAGAGTAGTCGGTTGTCTCCCCGTCGAGCGTCCATTTCGAAGTAGCCATGTCGTAGGTTCCCGACTTGTGCACATTAGTGATTTTCACACTTTGGATAGAGCCATTGGTCATCTCTGCTCCCGTCAATATCCTCACGGCTGTACACAGATGTTTGAATTGCAGGTTTACTGGAGCGCACGTCGAGCCCGTGCCTGGATTGGACATGTAGCCTGTGTATGCAGCCATAATGTCGGGCTGCTTTAGAGCATCGTCGGGTACAGTATATTTTATCGTTGTTTTCTTCACGTCAGGTGCAGGATAAACAGGCGTCTCCGTGAAAACGCCATCATCCGCAGGAGCCCATGCAAGGAAGTTCAGCTGTCGGTTGCCGGGCCAGTAGTAGATGTTTGCCGACTGCCACAAGGAGCCTTTCTTTGTGGCAACATCATCCATATAATGTTGTGTGCCGAAGGTGCCGTCGGCGTCCTTTACTTGTGCCACCACCTTGAATTTGTCGTACATGCCCGTAAGCATACTGGCACGTGTGGCATGTTGCTTATTGTTGGCTTCTATTCTGTCGCTCACTATAGCACGCACACACAAAGTGTCGGTCGTCTCATCCGACCTGAGCACATAGCTGTTCGAAGTAACGCCATTGTCGTTGGCACGTGTGGCATTGTCGGCATCGGAAACGCCAAAGCGGATACAGTCAGTCTGGCTTTTGCCAAAAGAGTCTAATGTTCCATCGCTGCTGCATGAAAAGAGTGACAACGACAGGAGCACAGCAGCCATGCCAGCTGTCTTGTGTAAGATATTTTTTCCTTTCATTTTGATTTGGGTTTAAGGGGTTGTGAATTAAATGTGAGGGGTGTGTCAAAACTCAAACAAAAGCGGGCTGAAAGCCCAATTTCTTTACAGCCCAGGGCAACGCCCTGGGTATATAGCATTCAGTTAACAACGCGCCCTGTAAGGGCAACTATCTGTGGCACAATAGAGTTGCCCTTACAAGGCTCATGGTTTGTGTTTGTCCGTTACCCAGGGCGTTGCCCTGGGCTATGGAGAAATTGGGCTTTCAGCCCGCATTATTTGCATTTTGACACACCATCCTGAAATGAATTATTTGCCAGGTACTGTCAGATTCTTGTCTGCAAAGTCTTCAAATTTATTTACTGTAACAGTAAACTCAATCTTACAAAGATCAGGATTCTCAGGATCGATGTTGGTTGCATCAAGAGTAGCTGCCAGCTGATAGCTCTTGTTCTTCTCCAATACCAAACCAGAAATCTTTGCACTATGATTATATCTATCTGTTACACCATGATGAACACGTGTTACCTCGAATGTGATATTATAATCTGTTGCAGCTGCAGGAATCATGTACTTATGGTCAGATATGCCAGTAACATTATCTACCTTTCCAGTCATATCTCCAAACACGAGTTCTGTAGGCACACTTGGAGTCCAAACAACATTTGCCAAATTCTCACCAAGAGTTGCTGTGCCCTTAGAGTAAGCATTTGTTATCTTAACGTTTGAAACAGTAACTACAGAACCGTCGTCCATACCATTCTTAAACTGGAAACGAACACGTGAAAGAAGGTGATTAAATTTAAGATTTACAGCTGCTGGGCACTCTCCACCTCTATATATATCTGCTATTTTGGCAGCATAAATAAGGTCGGTATCACCAGTTTTATTATCAAAGGTAAGTGAACCCCATTCGCCGTAATTGTCTGGAGCATTGAACGTATAAGCATCGTGCGGAGCAAGAGCCTGGAAACTATATTTATAGTCCTTCTCCCAGTAAACTGTACCAGTATAATTCCATGAAGAACCAGTTCTGTTGAAGTCAGTTCCATCAAACGGCTTACCACCCTTATTGGTTCCATCTTCCTTCTCCATTCTACCCCACAATTTGAATTTCATGAGGGATCCTTCTGTTAAGTCTGTAGCACGTGTACTATTATTCACAAAAGTTTTAAACTCGATAGCATTCTTGTTGTTAGCCATCTCTACATTCTCGTCGCTGCTGCAAGAAGCACACATCATACCAACTGCAGCCATACCAATTAAAAATAAATTTCTCATAATGATAGAATTTAGATTGTTAATTAAAATTTTTAATGTAAAAAGTTATTTTTGTCTCTGTTATTTTAGAGGAATAACGACATCTTCAAACTCGCCCCATCCCTCTACTCCGACATCAAATCCGGAGCTGCCTTGCTTTCCGTCATCGTCCGAAATCTCTATGCCGCTCACCACAATCACTCCACCTTGCGGTTGTTTGTTGATTTGTTCGGTGACATCGAAGTTGAAGTTCTTGATGATGCCGTTTTTCAGTCGCACCTCAAGATTCAGGGCATTGCTGTGCGGGGCACGTGTTGTGGAGTAGAATCCGTTGGGATAATCAGGCACGCCGAACGAGGTTATTATAACCTGTGCTCCCCACGGCTCCATAGTGCAGTCGTAGAGCAGCGTTGCCGTCTCCTTCGACGTGTAGCCACTGTTCAGATAAACCGAGGCTGCCATGCCCGACAAGGCTCCGCGCGTCAGCTTGACATACTCCAATCCCTTGCTGAACTCATAGCGTACAAGATACTTGAACACCAACGGGTGCATGGTCACCTCCATAAGCGGGGGCTCGGAGGTTCTCACCGAGGTGTAGCTCTTGTTGTAGTTGCCGTAGAGCATGTCGGGCATGTTCACGGTGTTCTCCTTCACTCCTGTTTGGCTGTTGAAGGGATTACCCAAATAGGTTGATCGGGTGCGTGTGCGTGTAGTGGCCTTGGCAGAGGCATACGAATACATTTCGTCGAAAACGATATATTCGGTGTCGTTGTTGTAGAACAACAGCTGATGCTCTCCAGGACGCAGACCAACGGTTTCGCCCATAGCCGCCATGTTTATCATGTCGCTCTGTCCCTCCTTCGGGAAGTCGTGCATTCGCAATCCGGCAGGAATCAGCGGTCGCAGGTCGTCGTATTGCATACCGTAGGTTTCGAGCCATGTGGGAAAGTCAATCCAGTGGGTCGCCCCGTTCTTTCCAGCCTCCCATTCCTGCTGATATTTGGCACTCACGTGCAATTGGAATCTTGGCGCATGGGCGTTGTGGTCGAAACACAGCTCCTTATGGTCGCATGAAGACAACGAAGTCATGGCAGCAACGGCGAGTGCCGCAGCACAGGCAACCACTCTGCCTTTATTCATCACGTTAATCATTTGTTGCCTCCTTTCTTCACATTATAATTGTTATTGCCCAAAAGCCACACTAAGGTCACCTCAATCTTTGTAGGTCCCCACCAGTGTCGGTTGTTGGTGGCCTGCCACACGTAGTGTCCGTCGAGCGGAATGTATTCGTAGTAGCGTCCGCCCATATATCCCGCCACAAGGCTGAAGTCGATGTTCAGTCGCTCGGCTATTGGCATTGAGTAGCCATATTCGGCACCAAAGGCATAGTTCAGTCGGTTCCACAGCGAGCCTCCGGGTTCGCCTGCCATGTATCCCTTGCCTCCAAACTCAAAGTCGTAGGTCAGGATTTGGGCGTTTATTCCTATGTGGTGGCTTTGCAAGGGTTTCAGTTCCGAAGCGTGTCCCAACCACTTTCTTGCCGACAGTCCTCCGCCATACACTCTCCAGTAGCGATGCTTGCTGTTGTTGCTCCACCATGCGTACATCCAGTCGGCTGCCAACGACCATCGTCGGCCAAGCGACACCTCGACTCCGATATTCGGAATGGCAAGCGCGTTGTAGAGCATATTCGTCTTTAGAGCGTAATAGCGGCTGCTCTTCGCGGCTGGCATAAGCTGAGTTTCCTCGGGTGATATTTCTTGTGGTATTGTGTCAACAGATTGAACTGGTATTTTTACCTCTTGGGGTATTTCTGTCTGTTTAGTTTCTTTTTGCTTAATGTATACCATCAGTACGCTCGCATTGCGTATAGAGGGGAAGAACTCTCGCAGCATATAATTCCATGTGCGTCCGGAATCCATGTTCATCAGTCGTTTCTTGCGACTGTCAACAAGAGTGCCTTTGGCGTTGTAGGTGTATTCCGGAGTCTGCCTTATCTGGTAGAGCACATCGTCTTTGTGTGGCATGTCCGACCGTTCGACATATATGGCGAGCTTCTGCCACACGTCTGTGTTGTCGCACTTGAACACTACGCTGTCGGGCAAGTCTACCCTTTGCCTGATGTAATGCTCCAGGCTTGCGCATCTGTCTGCCACAAGCTGCTTGTTCAGCTGGAGCCTTCCTTCTGGCGAAGCTGAGCCGCAGAACGACACGCCCGTAAGTTCCATGTTGGGATTGCGCTGAACGTCGGCCAGCAAACCTACAATCTCGGCGAGATTGGAAGCGTTGTCGCCGTAGTCAAGATCTATCTCGCTTGAGCTTACACGGAAACCAACACATATCTCCTTGCGATAGGTCTGACCTGACACACCTATACAGCATAGGAATAATATTGCAAGATTAATCAGTCGTTTCATAATAGTTGTAAATTGTATTTTAGTTATTGAATCAGTTTAGTGTAGTCAGTCCTCTTGCCTCTTTCATTTAAGGGCATAATTATAGCTAATAAAGAACGTAGTAAACGATTGTTGTTTCTTTCTGCTCCAAAAATACTACAAAAATTCCCCCCCCCATAATTGTTAACACATTTTCAAACACTTAACATTTAGAAACATAAAAAAGAAGGAAAAAACAGAATGTTAAGCGAAAAACAAGGAATACACGTTATTATAAAAGAAAAAATCGGCATAAGAAAGATTTCTTACACCGACTCAAAACAAAGTCTCAAATTTTATATTTGGCGGAGATTCAGAATACATCACTATGAGAGCCTGTGTTAGTTATACCTTAAATTCCGCAACACTCCTGTTTCTTGTATTGGATTTGTTGCGTAAGAAAGGCAATAAAATTTATATTTACGTCGTTAATGAATAAAGCATATTGAGAATATCAAGGAGTGCGCTATCAAGCTTTGCTCCACTGAGAACACACATACGACATAAAAGAATCTTTTATTTATGAGTAAACAGAACATTGCCCTTATCACGGGCGTTACAGGTCAGGATGGCTCTTATCTGGCAGAATTGCTGTTGGATAAAGGCTATGATGTCCATGGAATCATCCGCCGTTCATCAGTTGATTACCGTGAGCGCATTGCTCATCTTGAGGGTAGACCACATTTTCATCTTCACTATGCCGACCTTGGCGACTCTATGTCTATCGTAGGCGTTGTGTCTGATGTGCGTCCTACAGAGATATACAACCTTGCTGCACAAAGCCATGTGCAGGTTAGCTTCGACTCTCCTGAGTTCACCGCCGACGTGGATGCCGTGGGTGTGCTCCGCATTATCGAGGCTGTTCGTAAGGTTGGACTTAGCAACACTTGTAAGATCTACCAGGCTTCCACCTCCGAACTTTATGGTAAGGTGGAGGAGGTACCCCAGAACGAGGAAACTCCATTCCATCCTTTCTCTCCATACGCTGTTGCCAAGCAGTACGGTTTCTGGATTATAAAGGAGTATCGTGACGCATATAATATGTTCTGCTGCAACGGTATTCTCTTCAACCATGAGAGTGAGCGTCGCGGTGAGACTTTCGTTACACGCAAGATAACTCTTGCCGCTGCCCGTATTGCACAGGGCTTACAGGACAAGCTTTATCTCGGTAATCTTAACTCTCTTCGCGACTGGGGGTATGCCAAGGACTATGTTGAGTGTATGTGGCTCATACTTCAGGCTTCAAAGCCAGAGGACTTTGTCATCGCTACAGGCGTTCAGCACAGTGTGCGTGAGTTCGCACAGCTCGCCTTCCATTATGTAGGCATCGAATTGAAATGGGAGGGTAAGGACGAAAACGAGAAGGGTATCTGCGTAAGCGGACCAGAGAACCTTATCGGCAAAACTCTCGTTGAGGTATCTCCCGACTTCTACCGTCCTACTGATGTTGTTAACCTCTGGGGTGACCCGACTAAGGCAAAGGCTAAACTCGGCTGGAATCCTAACACGACCACTTTCGAGCAGCTTGTAAAGATTATGGTTGACCATGATATGGCGAAGGTTGCATCGGAGGGTGCTGCTGTTAAGGTAAGAATGAACTTGGCGGAGTATTTGGAAAAGGGAATTGTGAAGTAGTTTTCACAATGTTAAGTGTTTAATGTTAAATGTTAAATTGAGATGCTGAATAAAGACAGCAAGATATACATTGCGGGACACCACGGACTTGTGGGTTCCGCTATATGGAACAACCTTAAGGCTCGTGGCTACAACAATCTTGTAGGCCGCAGCCATAAGGATTTGGACCTTACAGACCAGCAGGCCGTTGCGCGCTTCTTTGACGAGGAGCGTCCTGATGCCGTTGTGTTGGCTGCCGCTTTTGTTGGCGGCATTATGGCCAACTCTCTCTACCGTGCCGACTTCATCATGCAGAACATGAAGATGCAGTGCAATGTGATAGAGAATGCCTATAAGCATGGGGTAAAGAAATTGCTTTTCCTCGGCTCTACTTGTATCTATCCCAAGAATGCTCCGCAGCCAATGAAGGAGGACTGCCTGCTGACATCGCCTTTGGAGTATACCAATGAGGAGTATGCCATTGCAAAGATAGCGGGATTGAAGATGTGCGAGTCGTATAATCTACAGTATGGCACAAACTATATTGCCGTTATGCCGACCAACCTCTATGGACCGAATGACAACTTCCATCTTGAGAACAGCCACGTAATGCCGGCAATGATGCGCAAGATCTATTTGGCTAAACTTATTCATGAAGGTGACTGGCGCAGCATTGAGGTTGACATGAACAAGCGTCCTATCAACCCGACAGACAAGCTTCGTGCAATAATAGGGGAGGGTAATGTTGATGGAAGCAACTCTCATGAACGAATCTTGAAGGCATTGGAGTTCTACGGTATATATAATAATAAGGTGGTGCTTTGGGGTACGGGTACTCCGCTTCGCGAGTTTCTTTGGAGTGAGGATATGGCTGATGCAAGTGTGCATGTGCTCTTGAATGTTGACTTCAAGGATATCATCGGTGTCGAAAAGTACAGCAGCGTGTTCTATGATGCCAAGACCGACGGCTCGGTTGACAGAAACAACTCTGAGGGTCGTGGAGGAGCAATACCTTCGTTGGGCGAGATACGCAACTGTCATATCAATGTAGGTACAGGTAAGGAACTTACCATTCGCCAGCTCTCTGAACTTGTTGTGAAGGCCGTTGGCTTTGAAGGCACGGTGGAGTTTGATACCACAAAGCCCGATGGCACTATGCGCAAGCTTATTGATGTGAGCAAGCTTCATTCGCTTGGCTGGACACATAAGGTGGAGATAGAAGATGGCGTTCGGATGCTATTCGAATGGTATAAGGAAAGTTTGAATAATTGATAAATAAAGTTGCTATCATAATAGCTGTATAAACTAAGTTGGCTCCATCTCCTTATGAAGTCGGCTTCATAGGTAAAGTAAGTTAACTTCATAAGCCTATGGAGTCGACTTCTTTTTTTTGGCTTTTCCTCTTATTTATAAGATGTATTTTAAATTATTTTCTCTCGATCGGTTCTCGATAGCTTCTCGATCGGTTCTCGATAGCTCTTCGTTCATCCTTCGTTCATCCTTCGTTCATCCTTCGTTCATCCTTCGTTCATCCTTCGTTAGATGATCGAAGAACAATCGAAGGATGAACGAAGAACAATCGAAGAATGAACGGAGGATCAACGGAGGATCAACAGAGGATGATCGAAGAACTAACGGAGGAAGAACGGAGATTGATCGAAGGGCTAACGATTCTAAAACTATTTGCGATATGTTCTTTTATTATAATATTGTATCGTAGGTGTTTTTGGGGAATTCTATTTAAACTAATTGAAGTTGTTGTTTCATGCCGTGACTTTTGTGTTGGTTAGAGTTTGACGGATTTTTTTGTTGTTTTATCTGTGTTTACGCTTTAAAAAGGATCAAAAACCGTTATTTGGCTTGATTTATCTCAATTATACGCTAAAAATGCAAGTTTTTTGAAACTTTTTTCTCAAAACGCTTGCAAGTAACCGATTTTTGTTATACCTTTGCATCCGCTTTCGAGAACGAACGAAACCTCAAGCAAAACGAGTTAAGTTCGTGTTAAGATTGCATTAAGAAAGAGTTCTTTGAAAAGATTTACATAAACAGACAAGTAGTACAAGAAGCAAATCTTTCATTATTATAATGTTAAGATTTGGGTAATTTACGAACCGTTAATTCATTAGGTACACTATTCGTAGTGAATCTTAAAAATACGGAAGCGTTCTGAAACAGATACAAACAAATGCCAATCTCTTCGGAGGTTAGCAGTAAAAGATATTTTACAATGTAGAGTTTGATCCTGGCTCAGGATGAACGCTAGCTACAGGCTTAACACATGCAAGT
>OBRN01000001.1_pt1 | contig 116784 bp, 104 predicted proteins | sample 1475621 | NCBI WGS metagenome assembly OBRN01 (sample SAMEA3360684, study PRJEB22359) | human gut metagenome | biome: ENVO:urban biome; feature: ENVO:human-associated habitat; material: ENVO:feces | place: Bangladesh | collected 2011 | reverse complement strand
ACGAAGCCATATCGCTTATCCTCAAAATGAATATTGGACGCTTTAGCAAAAGCGTCCAATACCATAAATCCTGTGTTGTGCCTGGTGCCGGCGTATTCATCGCCAGGGTTACCAAGCCCACAAATCAAATATTTATCCAATGTTTGATAATGCTTTACTCAGGTTCGTAAAATCTTGATGACTCAGCGATTAAGCCTCTGCATCATCAGCAGCCTGAGCTGCGAGCTGAGCGTTACGTGTCATCTTGATAGAGCAAACTACGACAGCCTTGCTTGTAGCCAACTCGAGACCCTCGAATGAGAGGTCACCTACCTTGATGCTCTTACCGATCTTCAACTCTGTAACGTCGATATCGAGGTGCTCAGGGATAACCTGGTAAGGAGCTGTAACGTTGATCTTACGGATAGAGAGGTTCATACGACCACCATCACGTACACCCTGTGCAAGACCTACCAACTTAACTGGGATACCGATAGTGATAGGCTTCTGATCGTTCACCTCGTAGAAGTCAACGTGCAAAGGAGCGTCTGTTGTTGGGTGGAACTGAATCTCCTTCATGATAGCTGTGTGGCTCTCACCGTCGATGATGAGGTTGATAACGTATACATGAGGAGTGTAGATGATTTTACGCAACTCTGAAAATGGAACTGCGAATGACAAAGCCTCAGGAGCACCGTTCTCGCCCTTCTTCTCACCATAAAGGTTACATGGAATCAAACCTTCCTTACGCAATGTCTTAGAAGCTTTCTTGCCAAGGTCTGTACGCTTCTGACCTGTTACATTAATCTCTTTCATTTTGTGTTACTCTAAATTAAGTTATTAATAAAAAATGTGCCTTAACTCGCCATCACACGGATTAGCTTTGCTTAAAGCGGGTGCAAAATTACGAAAATTATTTGGAATGAGCAAACTTTTTACTGAAAAACATGTTCTACATGCAGAAAAATTAAGGAAAATACACTTTTTTGCTTAAATAAACTGAAATTTTTGCCCGTTTTCTTGTCTATTACCTATTTAATGTGTATTTTTGCAAGCGTATTAGGTAATTTAATATATAAATCTTTTAAAAACATTAGAGAATGATTAATAGGGATTTGATAAGACGTAAGATTGTGCAGTTAACCTACGCATACTATCAAAACAGCGATCATAACATGGATAACGCTGAGAAGGAGCTGATGTTTAGTCTCTCCAAGTCATACGATTTGTACAACTACATGTTGCAGCTTATCGTTGCCGTCACCCAGGAGGCACGCAAGCGCTACGATGTAGAAGTAGCTCGTGCCAAGAGAGAGGGTGAGCAGGAACCTTCACCACGTTTCGCATTCAATAAGTTCGCTCTGCAGCTCGAAGAGAACAAGATGCTGCTCGAATGGATAGATGTAAAGCATTCCAACTGGGATGAGGATATCGAGATGGTGCGCAAAGTGTATACTGCGATTACGTCCAGCGATCTCTATGCTGATTATATCAGCGGAGCTATTGATGAGGAACTCGCCGATCTCGACGAGTACAACCGCGACCGTGAGGTATGGCGCCGCATCTACAAGCAGTTCATTCAGAACAATGAAGATCTTGATGCATTCCTCGAGGAAAAGAGCCTCTACTGGAACGATGACAAGGATATCGTAGATACTTTCGTATTGAAGACCATCAAGCGTTTCGACCCAGAAGCTAAGGCCAAGCAGGAATTGCTGCCAGAATACAAGGATGCTGAAGACAGAGAGTTTGCACGCAAGCTCTTCCGTGCTACCATCCTCAACTGCGATACCTACCAGCGCTATATGAGCGAGGCTTTGCGCAACTGGGATTTCTCACGTCTTGCCTATATGGATGTGATTATCATGCAGATTGCCATCGCTGAGGTGATGAACTTCCCTGGCATCCCGGCTACCGTCACTATCAACGAGTATGTAGAACTTGCCAAGGCATACAGCACTCCTCGAAGCGGCGGTTATGTTAACGGTATGCTCGACAATATCTGCCGCGAGCTCATCAGCCGCAACCTCATCCAGAAGGAGATGCCTGAGCGCAAGCAGCATCAGCATGCACAGCACGGTGAACATGCCGGCAAACAGCGCCCAGACAATCAGCACCCAGCCGGCCGTCGTCCGCGCATTCATCGCGCTCCGGGCGAGGGTGAGTAAATAACGGAGGCCTTTCTTGCTGGCCACACCTTATTTATATATATATAGAACATAAATAATAATAGATAATACTTTAACAACATGACAAATTTAGTATTGCAAGCTGCTGCCGGTGGTAGCAACATGACTTTTCTCATCATGATGGTAGCCATCTTCGCTATCATGTGGTTCTTTATGATCCGTCCTCAGCAGAAGAAGCAGAAGGAAATCCGCAAGTTCCAGAATGCTTTGGCAGAGGGTACTAAGGTAGTTACAGGTGGCGGTGTTTACGGCACAGTTAAGCGTGTTAACCTCGAGGCTAACACCGTTGATGTTGAGATAGCTCGTGGCGTGGTAATCACTGTAGCTAAGGGCTACGTGTTTGCTGATGCAGCTAGTCAGACACCTAATGCATAGTATCAAGAGCATATTAAAAGCTGTCAGAAACTTCCTGTTCAGTGGTCTGAATAAGGAGTTTCTGATTTTTTTGTTCTTTCTCGCTCTCAGCGGCATCTTCTGGCTGATGATGACGCTCAATGAGACTACCGAGAGAGAATTCCATATCCCTGTGCAGTTGACCGGCGTGCCCCGCAATGCGGTGATAACGGGCGATATCCCTGATACCGTGCATATTACGGTGCGTGATAAGGGATTCACCCTCGTTACCTATGCTTACGGAGGCAAGATACATCCGCTCACATTCCGTTTTGCCAATTATGCCGACGAGGATACGGGAACGGGACAGATTCCGATGGCTGATGTGCAGAAACAGGTGGCATCCCAGCTCTATGGCTCTACCAAACTGATCTCCATCAAGCCGGCAAAATTCGATTTCTTCTTCACCTACGGCTCTTCCAAGCGGGTGCCTGTGGTGTTCAGAGGAAAGATTACAACCAGCAAGAGCTATTATCTGGCGCATACCGAATTCCTGCCGTCTACGGTGATGGTTTACGCCAACAAGAAGATGCTCGACCAGTTGGAATCGGTAGAAATCGAGCCTTTCAACATGCGCAACCTGCAGGATACCATTCATCGCAGCGTGCTTATCAAGAAAATACGCGGCATGAAGATTGTGCCTCAGATGGTGCGTCTGGCGGTATATCCTGATGTGCTTACCGAAGAGGCGGTCGAGGTGCCTGTTACGGCCATCAACATGCCGGATAACATGGTGCTCCGTACCTTCCCGGCTAAGGTTTCGGTAAGATTCACCATCGGAGCCAGCCTCTTCAGAACCATCAAGCCGAGCCAGTTTAAGGTGGTAGTAGATTATAATGATCTGGCTAACAACCCTTCAGACAAGTGCCACCTCCAGCTGCGCAGCGTGCCGCGCTCGGTGAGCAAGGCGCATCTCGAACTGGAAACGGTAGATTATCTGCTGGAACAGCAATGATAGTTGATAATTGATAGTTTTTCTACTATGATGAAGATAGCGATAACGGGTGGCATAGGTAGCGGAAAGAGCTATGTGTGCCGGATATTGGAGAAACAGGGCATCAGGGTCTACGACTGCGATGCTGAGGCTAAGCGGCTCATGCGTACCGATGCCCGCTTGCAGGCTGGCTTGAAGAAGCTGGTGGGCGAGCAGGTTTACAGCGCAGAGGGTGTTTTGCAGAAGCCTGTGCTGGCTCAGTTTCTGCTTGCCAGCGAGGCTAACAAGCAGGCTGTCAACGATGTGGTTCATCCGGCTGTGGCGCGCGATTTCGAGCAGAGCAGCTATGAGTGGATGGAGTGTGCCATCCTCTTCGATAGCGATTTCTACCGCCGTGTCCACCTCGATTTCGTGGTCTGCGTAACGGCTCCCATACCGGTCCGCATCCGGCGCATCATGCAGCGCGACCATATCTCGGCCGAGAAGGCGCAGCAGTGGATAGATGCCGTCATGCCGCAGGAAGAGCTTGCAGCCCGCTCCGATTTCGAAATCGTGAACGATGGCGAGCAGGATATCGATGCACAGGTAAGAAAATTATTGGATATCATTAATAATAAAGAATAATAGAAAAGACAATGGAAACAATCCTTTCAATTGCAGGCAAACCAGGCCTTTATAAATTGGTATCAAGAGGCAACAGAAACCTCATCGTAGAAACGCTCGATGAGACTCACAAGCGTGTCCCAGCTTTCGCTACAGACCGTGTAACAAGTCTTGGTGACATCGCTATGTATACAGACGCTGATGAGGTGCCACTTTGGGAAGTGCTCGACAGCGTAAGCAAGAAGGAAGAGGGCAAGCCTAGCACTTTCAACTACAAGAAGGCGCCTGTTGCTGAGCTCCACGCTTACTTTGCTGAGGTTCTTCCTAACTACGATCGCGACCGTGTTCACGACAGCGATATCAAGAAGCTCCTCCAGTGGTACAACATTCTTGCTAAGTACGGCATCACCGATTTCAAGGCTACTCTCGCTCCTACAGAGGGGGAGAACGTAGATGATCGTGCTGAGCAGGCTGCTGAGTAAATCCCGTCATTTTTTTAGGCACGGATTTCACGGATTACACGGATTTCTTTTTCGAGATAATTACTCGTTTTGAGCATGTCTCTATAAATCCGTGTAATCCGTGTAATCCGTGCCTAATTCTTTTCCTTCCGCCTATAATCCGTGCCTAATTTTTTATTCCTCAATCTTTTTCAGTTCCTTTTCAAATCTTCTGCGATACATCTCTCCCGCTATGGTCAGACCGAACGGGAAGGCGATCCAGATGCCCAGAATGCCTAAGCCGCATGGGAAACCCAGGGTGTAGCCCAGCGGCAAGGAGATGACGAAATAGGCGATGAAGGCATAAAGCACCATCGGCTTTACACAGGCGATGCCACGCAGTGCATTGGCAAAGGTATACTGCAGTCCGTCGCCAAACTGATATACCATCATCAGGATAATCAGCGTAGCCACATACGCCTGCACCTCCATATTATCATTAAACCAGCCACCTATCTGATGGCGAAGCAGGAACACCGGCAAACCCATACACAGCGAGAACAGCAGGTTCAGCCGGAAACCATCGTAGGCATTGCGGCGAACGGCAGCGTAGTCCTTCTGACCCATAAAATGACTCACGCGGATAGCCAGCGCAGCCGCCATGCCCGAAAGCACGAGATAGAAGAGCTGCGAGAGGGTAATCATCACCTGATGAGCTGCCAGCGGAATGGTTCCCAGCCAGCCCACCATCACACAGCTCAGCGTGAAGGCAGCCGACTCCATGCCCAGCTGCAGCGCCACAGGCCAGCCCAACCGGTTCATCTCCCTGAAGTCAGCCTTGGTCAGAGAACTGTGCAGAATATCGCGTCTGTATTCCCCGAAATTCTTGCCCGTCATCAGCATGCCCACCATCGCCAGCGCCATCAGGATGCGGCTCACCAGCGTCGAAATACCGGCTCCCAGCAATCCCAGTTCCGGGAAGCCAGCCACACCGTAAATCAGTACCCAGTTGCCCAGGATATTGATTACGTTGCCGCCAATCATCGCCCACATCGCCACCTTGGTCTGTCCGAGTCCGTCAAGAAATTGCTTCATCGTGAAGAAGATGCCCATGAAGAGCACCGAGGCGAGATTTACCAGAAAGTAAGGACGGATGAGCGAGAGCAGCTCTTCAGGCTGTCCGATGCGCCCCAGATTCAGGTAGAGCACAATGAGGGCGAGGGTGAAGATGCAGCCCGTCAGCATGTTGGCACAGAAGGCATTGCGCACTTTCTGTCCGATGCAGTCGGTCCGTTCCTCGCCGTAGAGTCGTCCGATGATAGGAGTGAGTCCGTAGGTGAATCCCATATAGGATACGAATACCAGACCGAAGATATTGTTCACCAGTCCGGCAGCCGCCAGCTCCGGTGTACTGTGATGGCCAATCATCAGCGTATCGGCAAATCCCAGGATGATGGTACCCAGCTGTCCGATGATGATAGGAATGCCGATAGCTAGCAGTTCCCGGTAGTGATGTTTCTTGTTCGTCGTTATTGATGTTGTATGATTATTCATATTTGCTTTTAATTACTAATCTATTTCCTTTATTCTGCTCTAAGAGCATGCAAAGTTACGGCTTTATTCACTAACTACCAAATTTAAAAAGGTAAAAAAGTAAAAAAGTAAAAAGGTAAAAAGAGCCTAGCGGGGGGAAGCTAGCTAGGGGGCTCTTTTTACCTTTTTTAGGGGACCAGCGATGGAATCGCTGGGAACGGGGACAGGAAGGGGCTAAAGCTTCTTTTTACCTTTTTACTTTTTTACCTTTTTACCTTTAAATGTATGAACTTTCTTCCTCTTTCGGTCCATACTAGGTAAGTGTGGGTGTAGGCGGTGCCCAGCTTCTCCTGTGCCCCATCGCAGTGAGGGTCGGGGAGGGTAGAGTAGCGGGTGCGGCTCTTCGCCAGGCCCATGTGGGCATAATCAGCATAGAGCAGATACTGGCCGCTCTGGTAGTACTGGATATGAAGGGCACAGAGCTGGCGGTTCAACTCCTGTGCCGTGATACCCAGCTCCTTCGCAATCTGCGTGGTGGTATAGCAGGAAACTGAGTTGAGCACATTGTCGGTGTAGAGCGCCTTCGGCAGAAGATGATCCACCTGATTCTCCAACTGGATGATGTTCTCACCGTTCTTGGCGATGCAAACCACCTGTTCGTCTACCACACCGTTCAGCCGACGAATCTCCGTATCCTGTTCTCCGATGAGTTTCTTCTGCTGATCAATCTGCACCTGCTGGTTTTTCAGCAGATTCTCCTTCTCCTTGAGTGTAGCTCTGAGAATCTCTTCAGCATGTCGAATCGTCTCCTCATCACTCTCGCCCTGCTTTACCGGAATATAACCGCCCGTCTTGCGAATCTGTGGCAGCACCTCGGAAGTAACCCAGTTTTTGAACTTCACCGCCGTAGGAAGCTTGGAGCCGAGAACCAAAGCATAGAATCCGCTCTCGTTGACGAAAAGCATCTGCTGTAGTCGTTTTGCAGCAACTCCATCCTTCTTTTTGCCAGTCACTACCCATACATCGCATTTCGCGATGTATGGGTCATCAACATGTCGCTGGATGGCAGCCCACAGGTTCTTATACCCCAGCGCATTGCAGACATCTTTCGCGCAGAACAAAGGCTCCCCGTTTTCATCGGTCTGAGTAAGAATCTTACCGAATTCAGGATTTTCGAACACGATAGCATTACCCGCTGTCTTTTCATTCTTCATCTCTTCTTTTTTGGTTTTATAATTTTTTTCCATGATATAAAAATGTATTAAAAATTAATCACTAATCACTACCCAATGGTAATCCAAATGCTTTCCTCCCTGTCTCTCGCAGCGGTAATGGCATTGATGAGGCGGTGGAGCCAGATGCGGGAGTTTACAACCATGCCTTTTACACGGTTCTCACCTACCAGGATGCAGCCCTGCGTATCATCGGGATAATTGCCGGCATGGATGCGGATGCCCTCAAAATTGGGGACACCCAACAGCAGCGGCAACCACATCTTAAACTTCGGCGACTTGCTGATCACCACCGGATAAGTGCCCTCAGGTATCGCCGTCGTGCCCCTCATCTTCTGCGCCTTCTTGCCCGATACACGCCCCAACCGCACATTCTCCTCGGCAGGACTTAGCTCCACACCCAGAAGGTTGCGCCAGCACGGCTCCAGCGTATCACAGAAATACGAGTCCGCATTCAGCTTCTCCGGGGGCACCTCGCATACCGTCTTCAGCCCCCTGCACTTGTTCACACTCTCAATCGTGCGCTTCTTCACATCCTCATCCTTCAGGATGTAAAGGCGACCTATCGTGTAGGTCTTCTTCTTCGCTATACGTTTTAAAACTATCTGCATAAGTAAAAATAAATTTAAGATTCAATAACCATACCGTCGTGGCGATACTTAAGCTTCTGAAAACTGTCACAACTGTCACAACTGTCACGCTTGCCCGTATACTGATACGCCCGCCTGATGTAATTCCGGTGCAGCCACTGCCTGATCATCATATCGGTACCCTTCGCATCCAAACCATGCTCCAGCCGGATGGCAAGCAACTGCGCAGCCGTAAAGTTATCGGGCAGTATCTGTAAAAGATTCTGAGGCCCACGCTTCGAACTCCTCTCCGCCGTATAGTTCTCCTTCGCAATCATGTCGCCGAAGAACCGCATCTTGCAGTACAGGTCATACTGCTCGCTCCAGCGGATAAACCCGTCAATCTCCGGCTCCCACTTGCAACCATTGGCTACATACAGCACACACGCCTTCAGGTAAGCGATGACGTTGGCACGGAACGAGAGATTCTCAAACGTCCTGTCCTGCGACAGTCGGGCAAACTCAGCATTCTCATCCTTCAGTTTGAGGGCAAGCTGAAACGCCTCCTTACACTCAATCAGACCCGTTACTTTGTTCAGATTTTCGATGTAAGGCCTGAGCGCCTCACGGTACGATTCATCATAAGTTCCGTAAACAGGCATATCCTCGCCGATTTCCCTTTCGGGGATGGTACAGAAGTTGATACGGCTGATAGGACCATCGGTAAGAACCCTAGAGAAGTAACGCTGACCCTTCTGGATGGTAGTAGATGCATTCCAGTTGAACCGGATGGTAACACGCTCCGTGATACTCATCGTTCCCACGCGAGTTTGTCCGTATTTATTACCTGGGTCTGCTGCCAGACACATGATACGGAACTGCTGGTTTCCGCTGCCCTTGAGCGCATCAAACTGGTCTAGCTCATTGAGCGAAGTATAGAGGAAATGTTCCTGCGCTTCGGCCGTTCTCATCACGAAAGCCGGGTTTGTCATATCCGCATCAATCTCCTGGATAATCAGGTTTTCAGGTCTCTTGCGCTTATCCTTGTTGGCACCCTTGCGCAGCATCTCATCCTTCCACGCCTTTTCGCGCTTCAGGTTTTCTGCATCCCTCTGCCTGATATCCTCCATAATGAAATCGATGGGCCTGTTCACGCTGCTCTTACCCGCTCCGGTACCCGCAAGCAGCAGCGTCATCAGTCTCGCCTCGTGCTCCACGTTGTCAATATACCGGAACCTCGTTTTCCAGAGATGCGTAGCCAGCGGCGGAAAGATAGCGTGCGCCACAGCCGGCTTATAAATCTCCGGCGTCCTCGATATCAGCAGCTCCACCAGCTTCGGCAGTTTCTTCGGCATCTCCGGCGGGTCAGGATAATCCTCCGCCTCGGTACTGATAGGCTTAGCCCTATCAACTGTTAACTGTAAATTATTAACTTGCTGGCTGGCTTGTTTTTCCGCCAGCGCATTCACCCTCATCACTTCCCTCGACATCGGCTTCGTGTTGTCAGCATATTTCGCATAGAAGTCGTGAATCAGCTGATGGCAGTCGTTCTCCTGATAGTAGCTCGGCATTTTCACCCTCACCACCTTCATCAGTTCCTCTTCCTCCATCACCCTCGAAGCACCGGCGCTCATGATAGCCAGCAGCGAAGAGTGTCTCGACCCCACGGTATCTATCTCCATACCCCCGAGTCCGGCAGCCTGCGTAAAGAGGTCAAACGCAATCAGGTTCTTCTCCCTGGCTCCCAGTCCGCCAGCATTCTGATTGCCTCCAGAATCCCCGATATGAGGAGCATCAGCACCATGGCTATTACCAGGTTGGGCAGGCTGAACAGCAGAGCCAGCAGAAACAGCAGGATTGCCGTCGTTGCCCGATAGTCTATTATTTTCATTATTCTTGTCATTGCTATTAACTTTAAACTGTAAACTATTAACTTTCCCTCTTCCGTCCACGGTCAGTCCGCGGTCCAGATACGCCTGCCTTCGCATCAGAATCTCCTTCTCGCTCAGTACGGCGCACCACATCTTCGACCTGTAGATTTCCGAGTCCTTATCCGTAAGATAAATCATTCTCTCGGGTGTGATGCAGCTCTCGTCATACGGCACCCCCAGCGCCTCGCAATACGCCTTCTGCGTCTCCTCGATGGTCATTCCCACCGGCAGTCTGATACCGATGTGCAGCTTCTTCCGGGCACTGTAGCAGAGGTGCAGCAGCGAGCCGTTCCAGATGCTGTCAGAGCAGTTCAGCTCCCTTGCCTTCTCGATAGCCTTGTCTACATACTCCCTGTCATCCACGTCGATGATAGTCTGGAACATGAAGCTCTCGGGCTGGGCATTCTCCTGTCTGCGCACATTGTTTTTGAAAATGCCGTAGTGGGGACAGAAGAAAGGCAGTTCGCTCTTCAGCCTGTCCTGCGCCTTCTTCACCGCCTTCTCGTCGTTGGCATCCACCTTCGGGATAGGCAGTTCGCCCCTAATCTGCTGAATCATCTTCCTGATTTCCGGCGATGCAATCACCTTGTCATACACCGCCAGACTGTTGGAAAACACCTTTCCCTTATTGCCCTTGCGATAAGGGTTCAGTGCAATTACATGTTGTGTTTCTGTCATGTTATTTCGTTAATAAAAGATTGGTTTGTGGGGTAATGCCCTCTTCCGTTTTCACTACTCTCAGTCGTCTGTAAGAAGGATGACTGAACACATACGCTTTCACTTCCATCATTTTAAATAATTTAGAAGATTGGGGGCTCCCACCACGGTTGATGTGCAGATACACAAAAGCCCCCGAAACTCAGACCGCATTGGTTCTGAATTCCGGGGGCAAAGGTAGGGAAAATTTCTCGCTTCTACCTAGTACGTACTATGTACGCGTACTAGTACTACCTGCCAGTTTAGCCTCTGATAGCAGGCATCACTTTTTCGAGGAAGGCACCCGTTTTCTTCTGTTCCATTCCCCGGTTGCAGGCGGCTCTCATCGAGTTCGGATTAGGACCCCAATAATTGCCGAATACGCTCCATATATTCTTGATTTCCAACTCTGTACCTATCTGGTTGGCAAGGACGGCAGCTTCGGATGATGACAGTCCTGATGGCATGAAATCTTCGGTTACCACACCAATCTCTATCAGGTTGTTCTTAATCCTCTGAGCCTTTTCCGTTTTCAGCTCTTCCGGCATCTCAGCATTTCTGCATGAGGTTTGCTCACAGGCATTGCTGCCATAATAGTTCTCCACATGCTCGAAGTACGAGCTACCAGCGTTCATGATGATCATTCTTTGTCCAGACATTTCTCATCCTCCTTTCCCTGATAGTTGATCATGTGTTCGATATACTGGCAGTTGTCATTCAACTGGATGGTATTGTTGATAACGATGGTGAAGTGCTTTATTACAAAGCGAATAAATTTCCTATAAAAAAAAACTTTCATCTTCCTTTGTTGTTTTTAGGTTGATTATTATAACTGTTTCCTCCTCATTTTAGCAGAGGGCGTGTGTTTGCGCTAATGTTTTTAGCGTAAGCCGCTGGAGAACTGCCGAGCGCCTACTATCGTAAGGTGTGGGGGCGGGTAGGGTTGTGTTGTTTTTTTTGTTGTTGATTTTTTATATTAATACTTGGCTTCAGATGTTAGCATCTTAACCGGTTGTCTCTTATTTAATGATTAAAATTCATCGTTTTGTCCGATTAGTTCAAAGAAGCTGATTGCTATAATACCGAAAGTCTTCTTGTATTTTTCCATGGCTTCCGTGCATTTCACTCTCTTTTTATTCAACTCATCAATCTTTATCCTTTTCAGATATAACTTCATTTTATCATCTTCTTGGAGTTCTTTCAGTCTCTTGTCACAAGTTTCCTTAAGTCCGTTGAGGAAATATGCTATAATTCCCATCATCCTACCCATTGTTTTAACGGTTACGGTTTGATCTTTATCACATATCCGTTTAAATGTAATGTGATCGAAACTGAAAATCTTTTCAACGCTAGTGGGACCCAACAATTTGTCACGACACAACTCGCTCAAGAAATCTCCTAAGCTTTCCAGGCACTTTTCCTTAACACGGTCCAGGCCCTTTTGGGTTATGTTCATCTTTTTTGCCATTGCGTTGAATTTTTGCTGCAAAGGTTATAAAAAAAAATCATATAACCAAATAGAAAGTGAGTGCTATAGACACACGGCTTTTAACGAAATTTATGCATTTGTGGTATGGTTGACCGAAGAAAAAAGGCTAATTACTCCTTTATATTCATATTTTTACCCCTTCCTTTTCTACGTTCCTGACGAAGGGTGTATTCCTATACTTTTCCCATTCCTGGGCGGTATACATCACGGGGTTGATTTCCTCGCCCAGTTCCCATCCGAGTTCGGTCAGTGGGTAGGTGATGTTGTCATAATCGTCAGCCATTTGCGGATAGCCGCCAATATATGTTCCTTTACATTCATAACTTATAAATGTATCCTCCGTTATTTGAATAATTTTCGGGCATCAGGGTGTTCGGCTCCAGAAGCTTCTGCCGCACGGAGTTCTTTAAAAGCCTGTGTCAGACTTTCCTTCACCACCAATCTCTGTCTTATTGCTTCTGCATCTACATCAGTTAATGTTGCCATAATCTTCTCCTTTAATTAAATATCTCCCACAAAATTACACTTTTTCTCTGAAAGCGCCAAAATATATCTGAAAAATATACGCAAAAAGAGCTTTTTAAAAGGTAAGCCATTCCCCTCACGCATCCCTGCCATTCCCCTCACGCCCCTGCAATTCCCCTCACGCCCTGAAAGGGCAGAAGCTCCTAGCCCAGGGCATTCGCCCTGGGTATTTTCATGTCCGCACGCCTGGCGCCCTGAAAGGGCAAAAGCTTTATATGGCGCACCGAATATGATATACAAGCCGAAAAAAATAGGAGAAAAGATGATGTAAATGGATTCTTTTAGCTCCTCGGCATGAGATAAAATCAGCGATTTATAGTATTCTTTTGACCTCATAATCATCGTTTCTTATTCTGCCGCAACGATAAGAAATAATGCTTCTTGACATTGATTTCGTAATATTCTATCGTTAATTCGGGTTAAATATTCTATTTTGGAATAAAAAACCTGCCTAAAGTGCCCTAAAAACGGATAAAAGGGGGAAAACCCTGTTTGGGTTTTCTTTAGAAAAAAGGTAATTTTGCTTATTAAAATATAAAACGACTTAAGAAAATGGCAATAGATAAAAGCGTACATACAATACTTTATCAAAAAGTGATAGCTCGATTGCGAACTAAGCGAGAAGAGCGAGGCCTTACCCAAAAGCAGTTGGCTGGGATGCTCGGCCTTCCACAATCTTATGTGAGCAAAATCGAAACTTGTGAGCGTAGAATGGACTTTATAGAGTTACGTAGCATTTGTAACCTGATGGGAATTTCTGTTGTCGATTTCATGCAGGAGGTCGAAACAGAGATTATACCTCTTGTTGAGAAGATAGAGTCTAGGAAAATAGAACATGATAAGAATACTGACAATATAGCTGAATAATATGGAACAGTTTGATAGTAATAGCGAAGTCTTTGATGACTTTAAGCCTGCCGAAGAGCAAGGTGCTTTTGTCAATGAAACTATCGGAAGTGTGATAGAGAAAGAGTTGACAGAGGTTGAGCAATTCAAGGAAGATTTTGATGACCAGCTTTTGATGGCTGATAATCCAAAAGATGATTTGACGCAAATTATCGTTGGATATATTCAGGGGTGTGGTGATGTAAACCAAGTAAACATCTGCTCTTACAAATCAAAAAATGGTGTCGCACTTGATGGTTGGGGCTTTAATGGTGATGAGGATCTCACTACCATAGATCTCTTTTTGACCATTTATGAAGACCCAAATAATGGTTCTAGGATTTCTGCAAATGATTTGGATCGCCAGTTCAATTGGCTCCAGCGTTTCTATGACCAGTCTGTCAGCGGTGCCATGCTAGGAAAGTTTATGGACGATACTAAGAGCGACCTTTATCAGGTAGCAGATTTAATTCATAGTATCAACAAGATAGACCGTATCAGATTGTTTCTTCTTACAAACGCTATTGCGCCAGTAAACTATGAAAAAGATAACATTGAGATAGGTGATGGTACCTCTTGTGAATTTTATGTTTGGGATGCAAAGCGAATCATGCAACAGGATAATATCATTTCTGGTAGAAAGCCTATTGTTGTAGATTTCGAGGGGGATTATAATTGTACCTTACCATGTATTCAGATGCCTGATGTTTCAGATAATGTTAGGTGTTATCTCTGTATTATTCCTGGTATGGTACTCTCACAGGTATATCATAAATATCATCAGCAGATACTGGAGATGAATGTCCGTACATTCCTTCAGTTTAAAGGTGCTTCAAACAAGGGAATCCGTAATACGCTGATAGGTCATACGGCAACAGCTGTTGAACGCAGAAAGGGTGTGGAAGATACCTTACCGGAACCGGATATGTTCTTTGCTTATAACAATGGTATATCTGCTACGGCATCAGACGTAAAACTGAATGAAGAAGGTACTGCGATAACCAAGATTAAGTCTTGGCAAATAGTGAATGGTGGCCAGACTACAGCTGCGATTAGCGCTGTTATGGGTATGAAAGACGTAGATTTCTCCCAATTGGCTTCCGTTTATGTAGCGATGAAAATCTCAGTGGTCAAGGATAAGGATAATCTGTCCGAGATCGTGCCAAAGATTTCGAGATTTGCCAATACACAATCTGCTGTCAAGAAGTCTGATTTCAACATCAATGAAGGCTTCCTGGTAGAATTGGAGCAGCAGTCTCGTGAAACATGGGTTCTGAATGCAAGCGGTAAACCAGTGAGCAAGTGGTTCTTTGAAAGAACACGTGGTCAGTACTTGGATAAGGCAAAACGTCAGAACTCCAGCAAGGCTGAAAAAGAATTCTATGCCGAATATCCTAAGAATCAGATGTTTGATAAGACAACGCTCTCTAAGTTTATCATGAGCTGGGAGCAGGATCCATCTAGTGTATGTAGGGGTGGTGAGAACAATTATACCAAGTTCTTTGATAAGATGAAGCGCAATGGTGCTCATTTTGACAAGACTCGTTACCAGCGTACGATAGCTAAGGCGATTCTTTTCAAGGCGATTGATGCATTGTATGGTAAGGATGGATTGGCTTTACCTGGATATAAGTCGAATATGGTGGCTTATACAATGTCTCTGCTCTCACTTAATTCCGGAAGGGCATTAAATCTTGATGCTATATGGGATGAACAGTGTGTAATCAGCCCAACGGTAAACAATGAGTTGACACTGGATATTTATAATGTTTATGCCAAACTAATCTGTGGTGCTGAGCACATTACATACAAGGTAAAGGAAACTCGTACAGATGCGAATGGCAGACGTAAAAATCATTATGTGCCAAATGAGATTCCACAAGAGGATATTGACCGTCTGAAAGCAACAAAGCTCTATAAGGTGCTGCTTTATGTAAGGAATATAGAACCATTTGTATATAAGCATTTGATAGATGTAGACGAGGGTAAGAATATCAATGAATGGACAAAGGCTACTCTATGCTGGGATGCTCTCAAAACCAAGCTTTCACTAGAAGGTGACAAGTATAATATGCCAGCAGAACTCTTGGGTAGTGTAGGCGATGTCGATGAAGAGATAACTGAAGGGCAGAAGAAGAAAATGGATGAGGCTAAGGAGATTGATCCTGAAAAATGGTTTGCCTTGTCTAGATGGTCGAAGGACAATCCGGGAAAGTTTACTCCAAAAGAGCAAGCTTTCATCGGTCAGGTGGCTTATTCCTCAAAGAGAGGAAGAAGTTTAACATACAAACAGTCAAAATGGGCTATTGACTTATATGAGAAAGCTGTAGACGCTGGTTGGAATGAAAACTGATAAATGATGACAGATAAAGACATATATCTTGACGAGGAAGTAGAGAAGGTAGAACCCTTCGAACGCCCTGCCATCCGATTCTCGCATATAGAGTCGGATGATACCGGGTTGCGTCCTTATCAGGCAGAAATGAAACATAATGTGTATGGCCTTTGGGACAGAATAGACAATGTTATGCTTCAGATGCCAACTGGTACGGGCAAGACTATTGTCTTTACTTCGGTTGTCAAGGATATTTTGCGATGGTGCAACCTTCATAGTCGTGAATCTAAGATTTTGATTGTAGCCCATCGTAGGGAACTGATAAGACAGGCTAGCAAGAAACTGGGAAATATCCCTCATGGCGTGATTGTGAGCGGCGAAAATCTGGACTTAGACAAGTCTATACAGGTTGCCTCTATCCAAACCTTCATGAGTCGTCGGCATTATGAGATTATGCGTCGGGTACAGTTCGATTTTATTATCATTGACGAGGCGCACCACTGTATGGCACCTGGATACCAGAAGCTTTGGGAGATGTTCCCTAATAGCAAGAAACTGGGTGTAACAGCCACTCCTTGGCGTATGAGTCATTGCGGTTTTACGTCTTTGTTTGGCGACATTGTTTTGGCAAAGAGCATAGAGTGGTTTGTTAATCAGGGCTATCTGGCCAATTATGATTATATCAGTATCAAGCCAACCTCTGAAGTTCAGCATGCCATTAACGGAATAGAACGGATGGGAGCAGATGGAGATTATCTGGATTCAGAATTGAGTGCGGTAATAGATAGAGCCAAGATACGTGCTGGCTTATATAAAAGCTACGAGAAATATGCAAAAGGCAAGAAAGGTATCATCTATGCTATCGACCGCAAACATGCCAGTAATATCTGCGACTTATATGCAACGAAGGGTGTAAGTATCTGTATGATAGATGGTACGACTCCTACAGCAGAGCGTGAGCAGAAGATTGCAGATTTCGCCAATGGCAGCATAGAGGTTATCGTGAATGTCAATATCTTCTCAGAAGGATTTGATTGTCCTGATATCGAGTTTATTCAGTTGGCACGACCAACCAAGTCTCTCTCGCTTTATCTTCAGCAAGTGGGAAGAGGGCTTCGCATTTCGAAAGGGAAAGAGACCACGGTTATATTGGATAATGTAGGACTTTACAACCGTTTCGGAACTCCAATGGCAAACCGGCATTGGCGGTATCATTTTCTCGGAACAGACGAGAATGAGGGCTATAATGATGGCTCTGGAATCAAGCGAGACTTGATTCTTGATTCTGATTCGGAATATGAGCCTGATTACACTGAGGACGATGAAGAAATGATGGTCGTGGAACATGCAGAAGGTAATGCTCAGGTAAGGCCTGATGCAGCTAATCAGGCAGCAAGTCTTTCGGAATACAACGTATTTAGAAAGAATGGCTTGTACGGTGTCTGCAACCACAATAATAGGGTGATAGTTCCACCCATATATGAAGAGATGCGCCCTTACTATAAAGGATATATTCCGTTTAAGCAAAATGGCAAGTGGGGTATCTTGTTAGCAAACGGAACGGTAAAAGTAAAGCCGAAGTATTATAACATCGGTCCGTTCATCAACGACCGAGCTGTGGTGCAAAATACAGCAGACAGCGAGGAATATTATATTAATGGAAATTTAGAAAGGATTAAATAAATAATGGCAACTGTAGAAAAAGATATAAGGGAAGAAAGTGCTAAGATAAAAGCCGTTAGGCGTATCGTCCGGAAACGTGCTGATAATTTGGATGATAAGGAAATATTGCCAACACCTATTTCCGATGGACCAAACTGGAAGGATTTGGTTTTCTCCCATCCTGAACGTTGTGTCAGGATAGGTACACTCTTTAGTGGCATTGGTGCCATAGAACATGCTTTTCAACGTCTTGGCTTGAACCATAAAATAGTTTTTGCTGGAGACATAGAGCCAAAATGTAAAATTAGTTATTTCGCGAACTATAAAATCAATGAGGAAGATTGGTTTACTGATATTCGTGAGTTTGATGCAACTAAATATAAAGGAAAAGTAGACTTTATAGTTGGTGGAGCCCCTTGCCAGGCTTTTTCTATGGTTGGTCACAGATTAGGCTTCGAAGACGCAAGAGGTACTTTATTCTATGAATTTGCTCGTGTTGTAAAAGAGACAGAGCCAAAAGTGTTCCTCTTTGAGAATGTCCGTGGATTATTGAGTCATGACAAGGGAAGAACTTGGCATGTAATTCATGATATTTTTGAAGAATTAGGCTATGATGTAAAGTTTAGGGTTCTGAATAGTTGTGATTATGGTATTCCTCAGCATCGGGAAAGAGTATTCTGCTTAGGCTTTAAGAAGCCAACAGACTTTAAGTATCCTGCTCCTATCAAACTGGAATATAAAATGTATGATTTCTTGGAAGATTACATTGACACGAAGTATTTCTTAAAGGAAAAAGGTATTAAGTTTGTTACCAGTCATAAGAACAGAGAGAAGAGTTATACTCAGATAAATGGAGAAGTTGCGCTGTGCCAAAAGAGAAATCAGGAGTTTAATTGGCATGGAGATTTCGTGTATCATCCTGATTCTGAGTTAACTCCAACGAATGAAGCTTTTGATGAGTTTATATTTGACGTTCGTGATGTGGAAGAAAAATATTATCTTTCTGATAAGGTGGCAAAATATGTATTGGCAGGAGGAACCAAAAACTTCAAAACTTCAACAAAGACAGATTTGGATATAGCGAGACCTCTTTTACAGTCAATGCATAAAATGCATAGAGCCGGAGTTGATAACTATGTGACTTTCAAGGGACGAATCCGAAAATTAACCCCTCGTGAGTGTCATAGATTAATGGGATTTAAAGATTCCTACAAAATTGTAGTATGTGATACTTCTGCATATCAGCAAGCAGGTAATAGCATTGTTGTAGATGTTCTTATAGCTTTGTTGAAACAGATGGATATTACGCAATACGGCGTCTGATATGGCAAATCGTATATTTAGATATATAGATGACTGGGCTTCCATCCGACTGGTTGACAGCTTTGTTAAAGACAACAAAGCTGGCACTGGTAATGGAGAAGCCAGTCTTTATCTGGGAAGTAAGAATGATCCTGATATCTTTTCTTTCTTTGGAGTTGAAGCCTTTGATGTACATTGTGTATTAATGCGAGATGAAGTCTTGGATTATTTGGATTCTGTAAAGCAGGAATACATAAACCACAGATTCAACTATAGGAATGAAGTGAGTCTTGATACATGGAGAGTTCTATACGAAGAGGTTAAACTGCTTCCTGAAGAATTGAACTTTGACCTGACAAGAAAAAGGCTAAATGACAAAAATGGAAGAGTTTACGCTCAGGAATTGACGTATAAACGTTCTAATCCTGATATAAATAAAGCTCCCAAAGCATATACGTATAATTTAATAAGGCGTATAGCTATACCTGAAGTAACATTCCTGATGCTTACCAAGATGGGTGAAAATGATTCAGAAATGTATGCCAAAGTATATTACGATCCTGAAAACGAATAATTATGGCAGATATAATATGTAGATGGCGAAATGGTACTCCTAAAACGGTGATGGAATTAGCAAATTCATTGCCTCATGAAGTTATGCCTATATCCCAGTTCAGAAATTCCATGAAAGACAAATGGAATGGAGAATTCTTTCATACGCCATATCAGTTAGCTTGTCAGTTGGCGCTGTATTGTGAGGCTGAAGATGGTATGTATTATCCTAGATTCGATCATGATATTGATGAAACGGAAGCTCATAGATATTTGGAATTATGGATTAATCGTTATTATATCCCGAATCCCTATGTGGCTAGTGATGGATTTAAGGATTTAGAGTGCCCTACATATTTGATAAAGACACTCTATGATTATGTGTCTAAACACCCAGGTTGTGATTATGCTACAGCTTATCATAATTGTTTCCATGATGAGGCAAAGAATAATGATGATATTGTACGTAATTATATCAACCGCTACTCTAAAGTTCTTTCTTTTTCAAAGGAGGGAACATTGTCAACAACAAAAATAAACGCCAAGCAAATCTTTAGTTTTATGGATAGAAACAATAAAAAAGAGTTTTTCGATACTTTCGGATTGGAAAACGAAAAGTGTTTAATGGACAGTTATCTTGAAAAAGATATAGACCAGAGGAAAGAGATGTTCTATGAGTACCTGAAATCTACAGGACTTGCTGAATCGTCCTGTAAGCAATATGCCTATACTCATCCATTTCATGAGGAAGTTATAAAGATAGTTCAGGATATTGCCCATAAAAGCAGTTTGTTTGATGTCATTGACGGTTGGCTAGTAAAAAGTATTTATAAACTAGTATGTCCTTTAGAGGCAAATAAAAAACAAGGTAATGCTTGGTCTGCAGCTATATCAAATTACAAAAATTTCTTAGACTATTTGGAGGTTGGCGTTAATTCTGATGTTGCTAAAGTAAATGTGGCTCCAAGCAACGCCACTATCTATCCTGAAACTGACTATATCAATTTCAAACATCTCCTGGAGTATTTCTGTGCCCATCTGCAGTATGTCGTAACTGATGATAAAACAGTAAAAGGCTACGAGGAATATCTGAAGCCATTTATAAAGAATAAATCTTTTAGAAAGTCAGGACAAGGATACAAGGGTGGTAATATCCAAAAGCAGGTAGAGCCATGGGAGCAATATTCTGCTGGTAGAATTTGTATCGCAGTACATGGACAGGGACCTAAAGGAAATGCCGCTTATCTACATTGGGATAGAACCGGACATAATGTGCTTGCCAACTGGAATGGGGATACTATCATTTCTCTGAAACTGGCTGAATATCAAGAATCTTCTAAAGAAAGAATCACTAAAGATACTATGTCTTTGGATGAACTCGGCTTATATGATGGTCAGGAACCAAATGAGAACCTCAAAAAGTTCTATGATGCATTTGTCGACTTGTTGAAAAGCGATCCGAATATGCCAATGGAAGAACCAGAGGATAGCCCCCTGGAATTCGGAGATTTCACCCCTCGCCAAATCATCTACTATGGTGCTCCTGGTACCGGTAAATCGCATACCATCAAGAAGGAAGAGGATGAAGGAAAGATTACCTGCATCCGTACTACCTTCCATCCTGATAGCGACTATGCTACGTTTGTAGGCTGCTACAAGCCACATAAGATAGAAGGCTCCAAGGACCTGACTTATGAGTTCGTGGAGCAGGCCTTCCTGGAGGCTTACAAGCAAGCCTGGATGAACCCTGAGAAGGAAATAGCCCTGGTTATCGAGGAGATTAACCGAGGTAACTGTGCCCAGGTGTTTGGTGACATCTTCCAGCTGCTGGATAGAAGCGACGACGGATGGAGTACTTATCCTATCAAGGCTGATACGGATATAGCAGAACATCTGAAAGAACTTCGTATCCAGGGTTATACTGCGTCTATGAACAAGAGATTCGGTCTGGATAAGGAGGGTAAGGACAGATACCCTGATAGAGACTGGTTTGGCTTTATGGCTTTGCCACCTAACATGAGCATTCTGGCTACCATGAACACCAGCGACCAGAGTCTCTTCCCAATCGACTCTGCCTTTAAGCGCCGCTGGGACTGGAAGTATATCAAGATTAAGAAAGGCAAGAAGGAGAACGGCGAGGAACTGGGCTGGAATATCCAGATAAAGGATGCGAACGGAGAACCTGTAAAGATAATAGACGAGAATACAACGCTCTCCTGGTGGAACTTTATCCAGAAGGTGAATGAAATCATCGCTTCCATGACATCCAGCGCCGATAAGCAGTTGGGCTATTTCTTCTGCAAACCGTCTGAGAAGGCAAATGAGACTGACGAAAATCCTACCATCATTACGGCTGATACACTGGTGGGTAAGGTGATATTCTATCTCTGGAACGATGTTTTCAAGGACTATGGTTTTGAGGATGCTTCGCTCTTTACTTATCAGGAGGAAAAGAATGGCAAGAAAACAGAAAAAGACCTTGCCTTCGCTGATTTCTATGATGAGGAAGGGGAACAGGTCAATACTGTGAGACTGGTTGACTTTCTGAACAGAATTATGAAGTGGCAAAATAATAATACGGAGAACGAATAATGTATATTCTATTTGAGGAACATCAGTACGAAAGTTCAGCTGTAGAGAAGATTCTGAAGGACATTTATGTGTTGCAGGATGTGGATAAGAAGGTGAGCGTGCAGTATGTGGGTTATTTCTATAATCCACAGCTGAGAGATTGTGTATTTATCCTGCCAAAGGTGCTCTTGAAGGATGATCCTCAAAAGAAAAAGGAGGTGCTGGCTGGCGTAACGCTGGAGGATGGGGAAACGGTATGCCCAGAACAGGTGTTGACGCCTCAGGAGCAGAAAAAACTGAGCCGGGAGTACCGTAAATTCATCTACGAATTCTCGGTCTGGGTATATAGGGCACTGAGCGTGTTCTATAAGGCTAATCCTACCAGCAAGGCTATCCTCTACAAACACATCACCCGAACAGGAAAGGGTAAGCGGCAGCATACGAATACTTATCTCGACATCGTTCTTTCGCTGATCAGGTTTAATCAGGAGAACCGTGACTTCGTGCTCTTTACCGTCAAGAATCTGCACCGTGGCAACAATAAGATTAACTGGACGAAAACCATCAGTCATTCTTCTGCCTTCATGCAGGGAAACGGAGCGCCTGTGTATCTGAAACTTGTCAATAAAAAGCGCATCGTGAACTATGAGGAGGAGCTGTTTATCATCTACTATAGCATTCTGAACTATCTGAATGCTGAATATGGTTTCCAGACGCCTATCAATATCCAGTATGAACTGATTACGGGTAAGCAGTTTAAGGAATATCTGAAGGGCATGGGCAAGATGAGACTCATGCAGATTAAGTATAAGTATTTTTCGGATAAGGCGCTGCAGCTCTGGGATATGTGCTATGCCTTCTTCGAGAATTCTTATCGCATCGCCATCAATGCGCATGCTCAAGAATATATTCTTGCCAAGAATTTCAATATCGTGTTCGAGGCTATGATTGATGACCTGATTGGTACGCCTCATACCGATATTCCTAAGGGACTTGCTGACCAGAAGGACGGCAAGCGGGTGGACCATCTCTATACCGACCTGGCTCTTACATCGAATGATGCGCAGGCCAGCAGAGAGGTATATTATATCGGCGACAGCAAGTATTATAAGAACGGACACCCGCTTACTTCGGAATCTATCTATAAGCAATATACTTATGCCCGGAATGTGATTCAGTGGAACATTAATCTGTTCCTCTCTGATGATACCGCCTTTGATGATGAAGACAGAAAGAACAGGGCGAAGGACAGGGAGAGCTTCAGGGATATCCATTTGCAGGATACCGGAGCTACAGAGGGGTATGACGTGATTCCTAACTTCTTTATCAGTGGTTTCGTGTATGATGATCACCGGTATAATGCAGGGGAGAAGAATATCCGCAAGCATTATAATGGTAATGGGGAGCACTGTACGACGGTTTCGTATCAGTTTCCTGACAGGCTCTTCGACCGCGATACGCTCTTTCTTTCGCAGTATGATGTCAATTTCCTTTATGTGCTTTTCCTATATGCCCGAAATAAGGCAAACGAAAAGGCGCAGTGGAAGAGGAAGGTGAGAGATATTTTCCGCAACGAGATAAGGGAGGTGATACAGAAAAACTACTGCATCTATGCCATGAGAGCCAAACTGGGCGTTGATGGCGAGCTGTATATGCAGAAACACTTCTATGAGATGAACGGTAGGGTGTTTAAGCCTTATGGTGAGGATAGGGAGGTGTACTTTGCTTATGCCCGCCCTTTAGATAAATGGACAGAGACGGAGGGGCAGTTTAATGAGCTGAAGCAAGATTTCATCATCGACAAGTGTAACATGGGTAAGGACCCTGAGAAGGTGCTGAAACCGGCTGTGGAACAGGAAATGGAGCAGCCTCTGGATTCACCGCAATGGCTTACTGTGCATTATCTGGAGCGTGATTTGAGCCGTGGCATCTTGGTGGGTTATTATAAATCAGAGGAGCAGCTGAAGTGGATTCTGGGCAATAACGACAGGGGTAGTCTGGTTTATAATGTGCGTCTGAAATTAAAGGAAGATGAGGCGCGTGATGGTGCCCATTCTGCCTATTTCTACGAAAAGCAGAATATTCATTTCGTGATTCTCTATACCGATGGTGCAGAGGAGACGGGTAAATATCGCGTGTTCCACGTAAAGGATACGGCAAGTAAGGTGACAGAGGAAAGAATGCGTAATACCTGGTATCCGATGGAAACCGTAGAGGGAGGCGATGATGGTGCGAAGCGAAATTACTTCTTCTTCCGTTTTGATGAGGAGGTGAATATCGGCAATATTGATATAGGCAGATTGCTGCAGGATATGAGGGCTGAGCATCTTAAGAAATTCCAAAATTATGTTTCTGGCGAGCCTATGTTTACAACGGCAGAAAAGCTGATGGAGTATAGGGGAAAGTAGTTTTGTTTTAGGGCTTTTAAAAAAAAGATAGAGTAATATGTCAGACCGTTTAACCATAGAACAGCGCCATAACAATATGGCGGCAATAAGGGGCAAGGATACCAAACCGGAGATACTTGTTGAGTTCCATAGTCAACATATTTATCTACCGGTGTCCCTAATCTATCGCTCTGCTATCACTTCAATCCCATCTTTCTCAATTTCCTTGAGTAGGAAGGGATTGAGGTGCTGGTGCTTTCGGATAATATCGACAGGGCAGCCTAGAAGGGCTTCAAGGTATGATTTCAGACGGACTATCAGGAAAAACTTAGGGGGCATTTCTACATAGATATCTACATCGCTGCCATCATGGTGCTGGTTTCTTGCTACAGAACCAAAGAGGCGCAGGGAGGTGATGCCGAAGGTGTTTTGCAGTTCTTCGGCATGAGATGTGATGAGGGCTATGTATTCTTCTCTTGTCTTCATTCTTAATATCCTTATGTTTTTTAAGGCTTTTGCCCTTACAGGGCGCAAGGCGATTGCGCTTATACCCAGGGTGATGCCCTGGGCTAGGAGCTTCTGGGCCTTCAGCCCGTGCCTGAACCACATGCGGAAGTTCAGTTCCTAACATAATTATATAATTTAAAATGTTTGTAATGCAAACGAGCGCAATGAAAGCTTGCTTTCAAATTGCCGAGTGCAGCTTTTCTTCTGCAAATATATGAAATATTTCTCTTTTCTGCAAGTTTTTGGGCTTTTTCTTTTGTATTTTCAAAGGAAAAATGTAAATTTGCAGAAAAAATAAGATAGCGTATGGGAAAGTTTATAAATCCATTTTCTGATTGGGGATTTAAACTGATCTTTGGACAGGAAATCACTAAAGATTTACTGATTAGTTTCCTCAATGATCTCCTGAAGGGTGAGCATACGATAACGGATATCACCTTTAAGGACAAGGAGCAATTGCCCGAGGCAAAGAATATGCGTGGTATCATATATGATATATATTGTACTACAGATCAGGGACAGCATATTATTGTGGAGATGCAAAACCGTTATCAGGAACATTTTGTAGATCGCTCTCTTTATTATGCTTCGCGTGCTATAGTAAAGCAAGGCGTGAAGGGGGAATGGGACTATCACCTCGCGCCGGTCTATACAGTATGTTTTATGAACTTCAATATAGAGAGTAGAAGCCCTGAGAAGTTTAGAACAGATGTTTGTCTTGTGGATACAGAAACAGGACGGGTTTTCTCTGATAATCTCAGAATGATATATCTTATGCTTCCCCTCTTTACTAAGGAGGAGGATGAATGTGAAACTGATTTTGAACGTTGGATATTTATTTTAAAGAATATGAGTACATTGGAAAGAATGCCGTTTATGGCAAGAAATGCCGTCTTCCAGAAACTGGCTGAGATAGCGGATATCACTGCACTCAGTAAGGAAGACCGTGAAAAATATGATGAAAGTATCAAGGTGATGCGTGATAACATTGCTGCATATAAAGGAGCTATCATAGAAGGTAGAATAGAAGGTAAAAAAGAGGGTAAAAAAGAGAGTAAAATAGAAATGGCTAAGATTATGCTGATGGAAAACGAGCCTATTGATAAAATCGCAAGATATACAGGGCTTGCCAAGGAGGATATTTTAAAACTCAACTAATATTTGAACGAGGTTGCTGGTAAGAGTGACCTCGTTTTTATTTCTAAGTTACGTTAAAAGAAGTCTTTGTAAATAAAGAGTATGTCGGACCGTTTGACCATAGAACAGCGCCATAACAATATGGCGGCAATAAGGGGCAGGGATACCAAACCGGAGATTCTTGTCAGGAAATTTCTGTGGAGTAGGGGATTCAGGTATCGGCTCAATCATCCGCGGTTGCCGGGCAAGCCGGACATCGTGCTGAGGAAATATCGCACCTGTATTCTGGTGAACGGGTGCTTCTGGCACGGACATGAGGGGTGCAAATATTATGTGGTGCCGAAATCGAACACCAGGTTCTGGATGGAGAAGATCAGGAGGAACCGGGAGAGGGACCATGAGGTGCTGCACCTGCTGGCCGGAAATGGTGGCGGAGCCGGATCCAAGGCGTCGTGATTAGTAACTACTATTATTGGGAATAAGGCTTATGAAAGATATGGATAAATATTGGAAGAGCGTGGGTTCACTTTTCGATTCTAAAGATAATCGAAAAGTGATTTGGATAGGTTATGCAGTTGGTCTTTTATTGGTTACTGCTTCCATATTTACGCTATGCCTTAGGTTATTGAGGCATGAAGAATTTACTTTTGGGAGAATGTCTTCATTAATTTTAGTGTTAATGGTAGGTCTTTCTTTGGTTTGTTTTCTTTTTTATAGGAAGAAAATATCGATTAAAATTAAGTTTTACCTGTTGTGTCTGATTTTTGTGTGTGGTGGCATCAATATGTTTCTTCATCCAAAAGTATCAAGAAAAATTCCATCTGAAACATATTGTCAGGTAGTGGGAATAGTGGGCTGTCTCTTCTTTGGGGGAGGCGGTTTGTGGGTATTGTTCAATGACTACAAGTGGCATAGGAGGCGTAGAGACGAGGAGGAATAAAGTGTACCGATGCGCAGACCTTGCGGATTTCCTTGAGTAGGAAGGGATTGAGGTGTTGGTGCTTCCGGATAATATCTACAGGGCGCAAGGCACACTGCGCTTATACCCAGGGTGTTACCCCGGGCTAGGTGCTTCTGCCCATTCAGGGCGTACCTGGATTATATGTGGAAGTTCCGTAAGTGATTATCAAATATTCCACTCAAATTTGTATGGGTAATTAGATGCCTTTGAGGCATCGTCTTTTTTGGGTTTTGCACCGATAGATGCAAGAGCGGCTTTACGAACAGCTTGTGCGTATTTGCCTTTAGCTAAAACTTTTGGTGCATTTATTCCTAACATAATTATACAATTTAAAATGTTTGTGATGCAAATCGAACGCAGAATATCAAGCTTGCTTGAATATTTCATAGAAATGCATCTTCTCTGCTTGCAAAAATAAGAAATATTTCTCTTTTATCAAAGCTATTCTTGATTATCTTTTAATCTCTTTTCCAATTCCTCTATAGTCGGCATAGAAGACTTAAAGTCTTTCGGAAAGAGTTTGGATAGTTGATATTCTGATATTCCCATCGGTTCCTTGTATGATTCCAAGGCGTATTTCGCCACCACATTGTCTTTGTCCTTGCAGATGAGCAAGCCGATGGTCGGGTTGTCTATATCGGTCTTGAACTGATGGTTAATGGCAGATACATAGAAACTCAGTTGCCCCAAGAACGATGGATGGAATGACTGGGCTTTTAGCTCAACGACCACATAGGCGTGGAGGTGGGTATTGTAAAAAAGCAAATCGGGGAAGAACTCCTGTTGACCTACTTCCAAACGAAATTGTCTGCCCATATAGGAAAATCCCTTTCCAAGTTCCAATAAGAAACGAGTCACGTTGTTCACTAATTCATCCTCAATCTCATGCTCATCAAATTTCTCCCTCAAATTAAGGAAGTCCAAGTGATATGGATCTTTGGTTATCTGTTGCGCCAAGTCACTCTGTATGGCAGGAAGCGTGGATTGAAAGTTTGTGATGGCTTTGCCGTCACGCTCATAAAGGTCGGTATCAAGCCAGTTGAGAAGAGCGTCACGTCCCCAATTGTTCTCCCAGGTCTTTCTTACGAAAAACAAGGCTTTAGGCATGTTGTCCTTGCACTTCTCTAAGATACGGCAATGATGCCCCCATGGTATAAAAAACAATAATTTGAAATCGTCAACAGGCTGTTGACGATTTTGTTTTTGTTCTGCAATGGTCTGAATATCAGAGCTAATCAAACTCTCTGTAAAATCGTCCGCAGGTTGCTGACGATTTGCCAACAATGGAGCATAGAGCTTATAAAAGTAGCGATAAGTCTATATTTTCCTTTGCCATCGTTCTTTCTTTTTATTTGCTGCAAAAATAAGCAATATTTCTCTTTTATGCAAGTTTTTAAGGGATTTCTTTTGTGTTTTCAAAGGAAAAATGTAAATTTGCAGAAAAATGTAGAACGTTTTTAATGTAAAGGTTATGGCAGCAACGGTATTAAACAGTACACAAGTACACCTCTTGCAAACAAGGTTCTGAACATAACGCCTGCTGCGATGTTGCAATGTTAAACAGATGTTGATGATAAATTAAAGATGTCGGACCGTTTGACCATAGAACAGCGCCATAACAATATGGCGGCAATAAGGGGCAGGGATACCAAACCGGAGATTCTTGTCAGGAAATTTCTGTGGAGTAGGGGATTCAGGTATCGGCTCAATCATCCGCGGTTGCCGGGCAAGCCGGACATCGTGCTGAGGAAATATCGCACCTGTATTCTGGTGAACGGGTGCTTCTGGCACGGACATGAGGGGTGCAAATATTATGTGGTGCCGAAATCGAACACCAGGTTCTGGATGGAGAAGATCAGGAGGAACCGGGAGAGGGACCATGAGGTGCTGCACCGGCTGGCTGAAATGGGATGGCATACCATCGTGATATGGGAATGCGAACTGAAGCCGGCGGTAAGGGAGAAGACGCTGGAGTCGCTCGCCTTTACGCTGAACCATATCTATCTGGAAGATCATCATATCAGAAAATATGAATTGCCGGAAGAAGAGCCGGAAATGGTGGCGGAGCCGGAGGTGGAAAGACGAGAGGAATAGTCAGGGATTTTTACCTGTCTTAACGAAATTCATACCAAATACGCCTAAAGTACCAGCATGAGTATGTGCCGAAAGCCCATAATGTATTAATAGTGCCTGAGCAGCATGGAAACAAGAATAGTAAAACCTATTAGCAGCCAAATCCCATAATCCCATAGAAAGCATTTGCTCTGCTTCTGCTATAAATCTTTTTGCTTTTTCCAGGCGAAGTTCTACTAAAGAACTTCTTTCATCGTTTGTTAGCCCCATAATCTTACTCCTTCCTTTTCAACATTTTTATAAAATGGTGTAATCTTATATTTCTGCCACTCCTTAGCGGAATACATTACAGGATTTATTTCTTTTCCTAAATCCCATCCTAGCTCGGTAAGAGGATAGGTTACATTATCATAATCAGAAGGTAGAAGTTGATCCTTGTCTAAGATAACAAGAATGTCCCAGTCGCTATCATCCCTAGCGGTGCCTCTAGCTTGTGAGCCAAAAAGTATCGCTTTTCCGTATGGTGGCATATTCTTAGCCAGGCATTCACGGATGGCAGTCAATGTATATTCCTTTTCCTTCTTCATAATGCAAAGATAAGATAAAAACTTGAATCAGACAAGTAAAAGCCTTCTTTTTTATGAATTATTACACGATTTATGAGAAATTACTGATAAGCTTATATTTCCTTTGCCATCTTTTTTCTTTTTATTTTGCTGCAAAAATAAGAAATATTTCTCTTTTATGCAAGTTTTTGGGCTTTTTCTTTTGTGTTTTCGTGAGAAAAGATTAATTTTGCCAATGAATATCCGCAAGCCCGTTAGGCGTTTAAGGAGAAGCTCGATTCCGTTAGGCGTTCCTGCGGACTTGCGTATCTTCATAACGCCTAGCGGACTCTAATATTCTTCTTTTCTTTACAAAACAGGATGGAGGGAGAAGGAGAGGAGAAGGATTGAGAGAGCGTTACAGTTGTGACAGTTGTGACAGTTGTGACAGTTTTCAGCGGAGGGGGTATATGAACTCGGGCTGCTTTCAAATTGTTATTATTATATTTAACTTATTATATATATTTATATATAATAAGTTACCTCTAAAGAGAGGGAGGTGGGGGGTAGGCGCTGAAAACTGTCACAACTGTCACAACTGTCACACTTTTGGGGTTGGGGAAGGTGGAGGTATTGATGGATGAATTCTTGCTTCCTGCTGTTTTCGGAGTAAGAAAGCATAGAGAAACTTTTTACATCACATAGTTTTCTCGCACGATAAATTATGAGTTGGCAAGATTAACCGGATGCGCTCGAAGTGTTAAATCCGTTTAACATAACTCTGCAGGGTGAAATTTGGTAGTATCAGAAAATTGCCGTACCTTTGCATCGTGATTCAAGAAAGGCTGCACTCGACAAAGCTTAAGCAAGCTTAGCTCTGTTCTCGTTTGCACTTTCTTTGCACTGTCGTTAGAAGAAAGGCAATAACTGAATATCAGTCAATAACATTTATATTAACCCTTTAATAATTTAACATCATGGAAGTAAAAGGAACATTGAAGTATCGTAAATTGCAGCGTACACCACAGAGCGGCGAGAACGCTGGTAAGAAAAAGTGGTATGCCACTGCTGTAACCGACCGCGAGGTGGATTTCGAGGGATTCGTATCGCACATCTCTGACCACGGTTCGCCTTACTCTCGTGGTACTATTCACGGTGTGCTGATGGATGCGCTCGACCATCTGCAGGAGTTGATTCTCGACGGCAAGAGCGTGCGCCTCTCTGATCTCGGTCTGTTCTCCATCGGTATGACTTCGAAGGCGGAGGATACCAAGGAGAAGGTAACTGCTGCCAGCGTGGAGGGCGTACATTTGATTGTACGTAACACGAAAAGCTGGAGCAACTCGGAACTTCGCAAGAAGTGCAAGATTCAGGAGTACGGCGGTTATACCGGCACTGATGAGGCAGGCGGTGGTACCACCGGTGGTGGCACTGACCAGGGTGGCTCCGGTACTGACCAGGGTGGTTCTGGTACAACCGGTGACAATACTCAGGGCGGCGGCTCTCAGGAGGGTGGCGGCACCGAAGGTGACGCCGGCAACATGGGCTAAAGCTTGCTTGAGGCGGATCCTAGTGCCTAGCGGGGTTGCGTTTCTCCCTAGCATCTAGCGGGGGTGCGCACCCCACCCAATTAACATTAAACACTTAACATTAAAAAATTAAAGATTATGAAAGCAAGTACCTGGAAAACAATTTTGCAAATCGCAATCTCCTTTCTCACAGCTATCGCTACCACACTCGGTGTAACTAGCTGCAGCAGCTTTTAAAGGTAAAAAGGTAAAAAGGTAAAAAAGTAAAAAGCCCCGATGCATTACGCATCGGGGCTTTTTTGTTTTATCTGCTTTTCTTCTTCGTTTATCGGATGTCTCTTCCTTCCTGGCTGTATCCTTCGAGCATCTTCGGGCTGCTGATAGGCTTGCGCGAACAGTAATCGAAATCTACCTTCTTGTAGCCCTGGCTGGAACGCCAGCGGATGGTGAGCTTCACCGTCTTGCCTTCTGTATCAGGCACGGCATCGTTCAGATTGAACGCTACGAGGGCATCTCGCCAGTAGTTCTGAGGATCGCCATTGGCATTGTGACGGAGCTCTACCTCGTAAGGATTCTCAGGATTCACGCCCGTAACGAGGTTGATGTAATGCACCTTCTGACCGCCCCAGAGAGCACGGAAACGGAGGGTGAGATAGCCATCTTCTGCCACCGTTACCCAGTCGCGCACGATTTCGACCTGGCTGTTGCCATACTTCTCGCTGTTCTCGATATCAGAACCGAGCGATGGAACTGGCTTCTTGGTCAGGATGCTGTCTATCCAGTTGACGTGAATCACCTGGTTGTATTTCTCGCTCTTCTCCGAGGTCTGGGAGTAGTTGACGAGGGCGCGAACCTCCTTGCCATCAAAGATGGTTGGTTTCAGGTTCTTGGCGAGCAGCGTGGTGTTGTCGTCGAGCTGCAGATAGCAGGCATCGCCACTCTTCTTCACGGTTACCAGTGCGTTAGGGAAAACGCGGTCCCAATCGGTATCGTTATCGGTATCGCACGACTGGAATGTGAGGGCCGACAGGAGCATCATCGCTGCCAGCCCGATCTTCTTGAAATCAATTTTTCTCATATATAATGTTCCTTTCTTTTATTGTTTCACTTTCTGATAAGAAAATGAGAAAGGAACAGAAATCTTGCATCTGATTTAGAAAAAGATTGTTAAAAACTCAAGTTAAAAATAATACGTGCAGCCGATGGTGGCAGCGCGGTTGCCGAAGTGCTGGCTCGCCATATCGTGGAAGCGGCCTTCGAGCGTCCAGTGCTTGCCCAGATTCTTGTATACCCCTACCTCGGCATAGAGATTAGCCGGGGTGTAGGCTTCGCTGCGGCGGTGGGTACACCAGATGAGGTTGCCCGTAAAGCGCCAGCCATCGGCCATTGTGAGCTGCGGTGCCAACTTGAACACGGCAAAATGATTGTACTCTGCATCGCGCTGCTGAGCCTCCTCAGAAGGGGTTTCGCTGCGCTGCCAGAAGTAGTTGACTCCGGCTGTGAGGCGAAGGATGCCCTTGTGCCAGAAGGCGGTGGTGCCGATGCCGAGCGTATTGTCGTGGATGGTGCTGAGCAGGTGCTGGTGGATGTTCTTCACCGAGGTGCTGAGCACGAAGGCAGGGCGGCTGTAGGTATGCTTGAGCTCTACCACATTCGCCATGCTGTTGACGATATCGGCGGTATAAACCGGCTGCCAGGCGCCCTCCATATCGCCCGCGGTTACGAAATCGCCAAACTCAGGATTGAAGATGCGGCGGCAGTAGGTGGCCTGCAGGGTATGACCCGGCGTGAAGCTGTAATAGGCACTCGCCGAATAGATATGGTTGCGCGTGGTATGCTTCCAGTGCTCTTCCGGCGCAATCTGCTTAGGACGGAAGTTGATGATGCGGAAGCGGTCGCCTGCCATGAATCCCCACTTGCCGATGTTGTAATCCAGCTGGGCGTAGAAATCCTGGTAGTTGGAATGGTTGGTGTAACCGGCGATGCAGTTCTTCTCGATGGAGAGACCGCCCTCGAAACCTGCCGTAATCCAGAGATTGGAGGTGACGACCGGAGTGGCGTATTCTACCACCATGAAGGGGTAGGTGGAGTGGTTCTGATAGGGCGCGGTCTGGTTTTCTTCCAGCGTGCGGCCGTTGTCGCTGATATGCTCGGCACCGAGGGTAAAGAGGATGCTGGAGCCGTTGTCGGCGAGCGTGCGGGTATAGTCGGCCTGCAGATGATAGGCGCGCACGTAATCGGCTGGGGTGCGGGTGAAATGGTTGCGGGTGTAGGTTTGCATCGCATCAATTTCGAGCACATCCTTCGCGGTAGGTGTCCAGAGCAGATTGAGTTTGGCGCCCTCGTGGGAGTAGTGGTTCACGGTGGTTCCTGAGATGCCCTGGTAGGCATCCTTATCGCTTCTGGAGGTGCGCTGGAAGTTGCCTTCTACATGACTGAGCACACGGAGTTTATCCTGCTGGCTGATGACGCTGACGATGCCTTTTGCGCCACCGTAGGTATCACCGAAGAGTCCCCATCTGCCGGTGGTTCCGTTCTCCTTCTTCCGCAGTGTGATGTCGATGACTTTCTTCAGACTGCTGCATCCCTTCATCACTTCGGCGTTCTGGCACACCTTGATGGTTTCAATCTCCCGAGCCTTGAAATGGTGGAGGAAGGTGGCGTAATCGAGTCCGTATTCCTGGTTGTCGATACGGATGACGAACTTGCCGTAGAGGTTGGCGAATGGATCTCCGCCGATGATGTTGTTGCCGTCGAGCGAGATGACTTCCGGGCACATCATGAGCACATCGAGGAGTGATTCTTCGCCTGTGAGTTCCATTTCAGGAATATGCATGATGTATCTGTCGCCGATATGTTCTATCGGGGCGGCCTGTGTCTGGTAAGTAGTGCTGGCCATTGCGAGTGCGATGATCAGCAGGCTTTTCTTCGTACTGTTGTTTATCTTCATTTTTTCTAATTTATATTATTGGCAAAAGATTGCTTCATTTTTTAAGGCACGGATTACACGGATTACACGGATTTTTTTTAGCAGTTTAGCGTCTCTCCCTAACGTTTGGCGGGTTTGCATAGGCGTTAGCCCATTAAATCCGTGTAATCCGTGTAATCCGTGCCTAATTTCCTTGCAAAGATAAGGCAAAAATCGGGGAATAACGAAAAAATGGAGACTTATTTTATCGTTCAATGCGTAAAAAAGGTGTCATTGCGTAAAAAAGTGGGGAGCGGGGCGAAAAAAGAGGGCGTAAAACTTGCATGGCATTAAAAAAAACATTATCTTTGCAAAAGAACAAAGAAATTTCTAAGAACTATACATATTTATATAATAACCCTTTAAAGATAAGAACTTATGAAGCGACTATTACACTTCCAATTCCTATTGGTATTGTTGCTGGCTCTGGGATACTCTCCTCTGCAGGCCAAGCGAATCACACAATGGCAGGCTCAGCAACAGGCCTACAGTTTCTGGGGAAAACAGATGCCGCAGAAGGCAAAGGCGAAGAGCAGGGCGGCTACTACTGCATCGCCATCGGATGCTTACTATGTGTTCAATAACGACGCAGGCGGATTCGTCATTATCGCTGGAGATGATGCCGTAACGCCAGTCTTGGGCTATACCTCAACGGGATCATTTGATGCAGAAAATCTGCCTGACGGACTGAAGGACCTGCTGAAGAGCTATGAACGGCAGATTGCGGCGCTGGGCGACAATTATGTAGCGAACCGGACTGCCACGAGAGCCGGTTTTACGGGCGAAAACCTGCTCAATACCGCAAAATGGAACCAGAATGCTCCTTTCAACAAGTATACGCCAAACAACTATGTAACAGGCTGTGTGGCAACGGCTGGTGCCATCGTAATGAAACATCATGGCTATCCTGCCAAGGGCATTGGATCTCATACTTATACCTGGAATGAACAGGACCTTACTGCAAATTTCGAGCATGATTATGATTGGGCTAATATGCCTACTAAGTATACTGTTGGTAATGACGAGGCATTTGACGGTGTTGCCAGACTGATGTCAGACTTGGGTGTTGCCGTGGAGATGCAATATGCCAAGGGTGGAAGCGGTGCTACGATGGAAGACCTGGTAACTGCGCTGCAGAAGTATTTCGGTTACAGTAAGTATGCCAGACTTCTGGCAATAGCGGATTTGGGTGCAGAAGTCTGGAACGACAGATTGCGTGCCGAGATTGATGCCGACCGTCCGATTCTTTATTCTGCTGTTAATTCTAATGAAGGAGGTCACTCCTTTGTGATTGATGGCTATAAGGATGAAAGCTTCAGCGTAAACTGGGGTTGGGGTGGATATTGTGATGGATTCTATCGCATCGGTGCCCTCAATCCTGAAACTGGCGGAAAGCCTCTGGGCGATCAGTATAATCTGTCTCAATCGGCTGTATTCTCACTTCAGCCATCTGACGGCGAGGAAGTTATTTCTAATCTGGGATTCATCAAGATTGATGGTTATCTGGAAACGATGAACATGAATGTTACTGATGTGAAGGCTGATAAAAAACTGAATCTCTATCTTTTACCTCTTCAAAGCCAGGGTGACAATCCGTTTACGGGAGAAGTAGCGATAGCTTTGAAGAATGCCAAGGGCAAAACCCGTAAAGTCTTTGGGGCAAAAACGATTAAGGACTTTGAGCCTAGTTTTTATAAGCCTTTAATCACATTAGAGGGATCTTGTCCGGTGGATGCTCAGGAGGGTGACTACCTGGCTATTGTTTCTAAGGAAGACGGAACAGACGAATATGTAGAAATCTTAGGACCTGATGTGGAGGAAGTTCATTTGCCTGCTACAGGATTCCAGCCTCGTACATTCGAAGTGAAAACGGAATTGGGCGAAGGGGCGCAGTTTGTAGAGGCTTCTTCAGCTTATAATTGGGTTAGCAGATTATACAATGGTAAGCCATTGCAGGGCTGTCCTTATTATTTCGATGTGAAGATAGATGCAGGTATTGCCAAGAGTTTTATTGAATTGGATGGTAAGAGTGTTCCTACGGCATCTTTCTCTAATGGTGTTACATATTATGCTATATCTCCAGGTGTAAAACCTGTTTATAACCTGGTAGTTAAGACATATCGCACCTATGAGGAAAAGACTGTTGAGGTAACTTTAGCTGCACCGGGACAACTGAAGGCTGAATTGGATAGTAAGAATCTGGATTATTATGTATATACAAATATCAAAGTAAACGGCGAGATTGACAAGCGCGACTTTGACGAATTGAACTGCCATTCTTTTACAGGCATCGACTTGAGTAATGCCAAGGTTGTGGCTTATGGTTATTTCAAGGCTGATATGATTCCAAATTTTGCATTTGAAAACAATGCTTATCTTGAGCATTTCAAGATGCCAGCCGGTGTCAAGGAATTAGGTTACAATGCCTTTATGTACACCAAGCTGAAGGAGATTGATTTGCCTGAGACGATAGAGGAATTCGGCCGCAACACATTCAATGCCTGCTTCGAATTGAAGGATGTATATATGCGTCATAAGGAGGCTCCTTACTGGATAAGCTGGTGTGTATTTGCCAATAAGAGTGAACAGTTAACCCGCACGCTGCATCTCTATCCGGGCAGCAAGGCGAAATATGAGGCTCATCAATACACCAAGAACTGGATAGTCTACTTTGATAATGTGGTAGAGGATCTGGAGCCTACCGGCATCCATTCTGTAACATTGGATAAGAATACCGCTCCTAAGGCCATTTACGACCTGAACGGCCGCAGAATACAAAATGTTCCATCTAGGGGTATCTATATCCAGAATGGCAAGAAGATGATTAGAAAATAATCATTTGCTGGCGAAAGTTCAGTTAAATAATAGAAAAATCCCCCTGGTGCCGCAAAGCATCAGGGGGACTTTCTTTTATCTAACTTTATGATTATCAGCATGAAAAAGATTAAGAAAACAGCAGCGTAATCAGCGGGATGGTGATGATGCTGCCAACCGTGGTGATGAACGTCATCTCGGTGATGAGCGAAGGATTGCGGCCGTATTTCAGACAAAACATCGTGCCGAAACTCGCTACTGGCATCGCAATGACAACCGTATTGATGTCGTTGACCTGATCGCTTACACCACATAACTTGAACAGAAAATAAATGCTCAGAGGTACTACCACAAGACGCAAGAACGAGGAGAGGTATACCTTAGGACTGCCGATAATCTCCTTCACCGGCAACTTAGCCATCGAGGAACCGATAATCATCAGGGCTGCAGGAACCGTAATGTTGCCCACCATCGTTACCGGACGCGCAATGATATCAGGCGTATGTACCCCGAAAGCTACCAGAATGGCGGCAACGAAGGCACCCAGAAGAGCCGGAGAAAACAGCACCTTAGGATTGAACTGCTTGATGCTGTACTCGCCCTTGATGAGCATGACACCTGCTGTAAAAATAAAAAAGGTGTTCGGCATGTTGAGCAAGGCTGCATAAAAAATGGCCTTCGGACCGAATATGCTCGAAACGATAGGGTAGCCGATGAAACCTACGTTGGCAAACATCAGCGCAAAACCTATCATGCCCTGGTCGTCATGATTGCGAGTGATGAGACGCGGTATCCAGAAACCGAATACCAGCAAAAGAATGTAGGTAAGGAAACCTACGCCCAGAAGGGGGAGAATGAGCGAGCGGTCGGGCAGCTCATCGCCCATTACTGACGAGAGCACCAGCAGGGGACAGGTGATATCTACCACCATGCTGGATAACTTCTTGTCAAACTTGTCGCCCATATATCCCAATTTGCAGGCGACGTAACCTAAAATCACGATGATGAAAAGTATCACCATCACTTCCAAATTCTTCATTTATCCTGAAAATCTATACCTTATATATATGTATGCCGGAATCCCGATATTCTCTCGGAATTTCCGGCAAAAATGGGTTAATCAATAAATCGCCTGGTGATGTCGCCGTAGTTCTCGATGCGGCGGTCGCGGAGGAATGGCCACCAGCGGCGCACATTCTCGCTGTGCTTCAGGTCGATATCTACCACCAGGCTCTCTTCTTCCTGATCGCTGGCACGGTAGTAGAGCTCGCCCTGAGGACCGGCAATGAAACTGCTGCCCCAGAACTGGATGCCCTCGGTCTGACCGCTAGGGTCAGGCTCGAAACCTACGCGGTTTACGGCGATGACCGGCAATCCGTTGGCTACGGCATGACCTCGCATCACGGTAGTCCATGCCTCGCGCTGGCGCTGCTGCTCCTCCTCGGTATCATAGGTAGCGTAGCCGATGGCGGTAGGATAGATGAGCATTTCGGCTCCCTGCAGTGCCATCAGACGGGCTGCTTCGGGATACCACTGGTCCCAGCAAACCAGTACGCCGAGCTTGCCTACAGAGGTCTGGATAGGGTGGAAACCGAGGTCGCCCGGTGTGAAATAAAACTTCTCGTAGTAGGCAGGATCGTCGGGGATGTGCATCTTGCGGTATTTTCCGGCTATGCTTCCATCCTTCTCCATCACTACCGCTGTATTGTGGTAGAGGCCCGGAGCGCGGCGCTCGAAGAGGGAGGTGACGATGACGACGCCGAGATCTTTGGCAAGCTTGCCGTAGAAATCGGTTGAAGGGCCTGGAATAGGCTCTGCGAGGTCGAAGAGGTCAACGTCCTCTACCTGACAGAAATAGAGGGAGTTATGAAGTTCCTGAAGCACGATGAGCTCTGCGCCGCGATGGGCGAGGTCGATGATGCCTTCTGCCAGGCGCTGCTTGTTGTTGGCGATATCTGCCGTATTATGAAGTTGTAATAAACCGACTTTCATATTTAATTTTTAATGTTGAATGTTAAATGTTGATGTTGAGTCTCTGAGGGCTCCTTCAGGAAGCTGCATGGTGATGCAGTGGATGCTGCCATGCTGGCGGATGATGGTCTGCGAATCTACGCCGATGATTTCGCGGTCGGGGAAGGCGAGCTGAATCTGCTTGCGTGCCTCCTCGTCCTTTTCCGGCTGATTATAGGTTGGATAAATCACAGCCTTGTTGAGTATCAGGAAGTTGGCGTAGGTGGCTGGCAGCCGGTCTCCCTCGCTCTCAGGGTTGGTGGTGAGGCAGTTGCCCTCATCATAGATAGGGTCGGGCATCGGCAGTTTGAGCAAGCGGTATGGATATCCCTCCCAGGTAAAGAGGCTCTTGAGCTGCTTTTCCAGCGCTTGGAAGTCCTCATACTGCTCATCTTCCGGATTGTCGCAGCCTACATATAATAAGGTGTCGTGCGGAGCCACTCTCACGATGGTGTCGATGTGGCCGTCGGTATCATCGCCAATCAGATTGCCGTGATCCAGCCAGACGACTCTCTTGAGCTGGAAGAAAGTCTGCAGCAGATGGTCGATGCTGTCGTGGTCGAGCGGCTGGTTGCGGTGAGGCGCCAGCAGGCACTGTGAGGTGGTGAAGAGCGTACCCTTTCCGTCGCTCTCGATGCTTCCTCCTTCGAGCACGAAGCCCTGGTGGTTCTCAATATCGGCATTGAAGGCTGCCTGATAGTATAGTTTCAGGGTGATGGCATTGTCCTTCTCCCATCTGAACTTTTCGCCCCATCCGTTGAACTTGAAGTCGAGTATGCGGTAAGGCACCATCCAGGTGTTCTGCTTTCTGCGCAGCACCATGGTGAGGGGGCCGTGGTCGCGCACCCAGGTATCATTACTTTCCACCTCGTAGAGCAGCACGCGGCTCATCTGCTCGGCAGAGAGCTTTTTCTTGAGCTGGTATCGGGTGGCGGGCACATCGGGTGTGGCCACAAGCAGCTGCTCGTAGCGCGTGATGATATCTGCCAGTTCGAGATAAGTATCTGTAATTTCAGGCAGATACGGCTTCCAGTCGGTGCCGGTATGTGGCCATGTGAGCATGATGGCGCTCTGTGGTTCCCATTCGGCAGGGAGTGCGAAATCGCAAGGTAATGTAGATTGATGCATAAGCTATACCATTTTTATTATATGATGTTCTATACCAATTTATTATACTCTGTTCGTCATCGGGAACCTTTCCTTGGGGACGGGCTCCGTTCTGCTTTTACGAAGTATGCATGCAAAATTAATAAAAAATCTACAACTATCGGCTGTTTTTATGAAATATTTTGCGCAAAAGCGAAACTTTATATTAAAAAAGTTTAAACGGAGGGCTGTATGGAGATAAAATCGGGGAAAAATGAGTAACTTTGCAGTCTAAAAATAAAATATTGAATAGGAGCGTGAAAATAAAACAGGTAGTTGATGCCCTTGAACATTACGCGCCTCTGCCCTTGCAGGAAGGATATGATAATGCCGGCCTGCAAGTTGGATTGACAGAGGCGGTAGAAATGTCAGGGGCATTGTTGTGTCTTGACGTTACTGAAGCTGTGGTTGAAGAGGCAATCCAGAAGGGCTGCAACCTCATCGTGAGCCATCATCCGCTGATATTCCGCAAACTGGCGAGAATCTCGGACGAGAACTACGTGCAGCGTACCGTGCGCAAGGCGATTAAGAATGATATTACCATCGTGGCAATGCATACCAACATGGATGCGGCTGCGGGCGGCGTGAACTTCAAGATTGCCGAGAAACTGGGACTGGAAAACGTGCAGTTCTTTGCTGGCGAGAAGGAAGTGGACGGCGTGAAAGGTGGCGAGGGCGTCATCGGAGAGGTGGCTGAGGACTTGGCTGCCGACGACTTGGTGCTGATGCTCAAGGAGCGTTTTGGCGTGGAGTGCGTGCAGTGCAACCAGTTGCTTCGTCGTCCTATCAGAAAGGTGGCGCTCTGTGGTGGAGCAGGTGCTTTTCTGCTTGACGCAGCCATCAAGGCGGGTGCCGATGCCTTCATCACGGGCGAGATGAGCTACCACGAGTATTTCGGCCACGAGCAGGAGATTCAGATCTGCGTCATCGGCCACTATCAGAGTGAGCAGTTTACGGGCGAAATCTTCCGCAGCATCATTCTGGAGAATTTCCCTGATGCCAAATGCTGCATCTCGGAGATAAATACGAATCCGATATTGTATTTATAGGCTGGAAGGGCGCAAGCCCAATTTTACATTTAACATTAAACATTTAACATTTAAATAAGGAATTATGGCAAAGAAAGATCCTACAGATTTGACAGTGGAAGAGAAATTGAAGGCTCTCTATCAGCTTCAGACCACCTTGTCTGCAATTGATGAAAAGCGTGCGTTGAGAGGTGAGTTGCCTCTCGAAGTTCAGGATTTGGAAGACGATATTGCTGGTCTCACCACCCGTATCGAGAAAATCCAGACCGATATTGAGCAGTTTGACCGCGCCATTAATCAGAAGCAGCACGAGATTGAGGATGCTCAGGCTAGCGTAGAGCGTTACAAGAAGCAGCTCGAAATGGTAAGCAACAACCGCGAGTATGATACTTTGAGCAAGGAAATCGAGTTCCAGGAGCTGGAAATCGAGCTTTGCAGCAAGAAGATTCGTGAGGCTCAGCAGATGATTAACGAGCGTCTGTACGACCTTCACAAGGCTGAGGACCAGAAGGCTGACCGCGAGAAGGGCTTGGTTATGAAGCGTTCTGAGCTTGAGTCTATCATGGCTGAGACCCGTGAGGAGGAGGAGAATTTGAAGGAGAAGGCATTCGAGCTCGAGAAGAAGATTGAGCCACGTTTGCTCCAGAGTTTCAAGCGCATCCGTAATGGTGCCCGCAACGGTTTGGGTATCGTTTACGTGCAGCGTGATGCATGTGGCGGTTGCTTCAACAAGATTCCACCTCAGCGCCAGCTCGACATCAAGATGCACAAGAAGATTATCCCTTGTGAGTATTGTGGCCGTATCCTCATCGACCCAGAATTGGCTGGTGTTAAGATTGAGGCTCCTAAGACTGATGAGAAGCCAAAGCGCAAGCGCTCTATCCGCAGAAGAAAGACTGAGGATGAGGATTAAAAGATACAATGAAGGCTCGCCAAAATTGCTTGGCGAGCCTTTATTTTTTTTGTTTTCAAGCAGCTAGGGACAATCTGTCTTAACTCCTTTATAATCCTAATCTGAAATCTAGAGTCCTCGTGCCTTGTAGATGCGGTCTTTGGCGTCGTTGATTTCCTGGAATTTCTTCTCGGCTGCACGGCGCACATCTTCGCCCAGCGCTGCTACCTTGTCAGGATGATGCTTGAGCGCCATCTTGCGGTAAGCGGCCTTCACCTCATCGTTTGAGGCGTCAGGACTGATGCCCAGAACACGGTAGGCATCATCCAGGCTGCCGGTTGAAGAAGCCCCGCTCTCCAGGTTCAGCATCTGGTCTACATCCTCGGCAGAAAGCCCCATGTGGATGGCCATCTCCTTGAGCGCCTGAATCTCCTGAGGATTCACAACTCCATCGGCCTGGGCTATCATGACGAGGAAATTGAGCAACTGCAGGCGCTGCTCATACATCATGTTGGCACGTATCTGGTGGCAGCTGTCCTGTATCACCGAACGGTACTGCTGCATGCCCATCTGCTTCTGCTGCTCAAAGAGCTTGAGGAGGATTTCCTCGCCCTGCTGCTTGGCAGCCTCGCCGAAATTCTGACGCAGGAAGCGGCGCACCAGCTCCATCTCAGAATGCATAATCTTGCCATCTGCATTGATGATGTAGGAACTGAGCACCAGCAGCGAGAACATGAAGGAGTTTCGCTCTCCCTCATAGCTCTGCTGGCGGCCGTAGCTCTGGTTGCCGTAGCTCTGGCGGCCGCTGTAGGCATCGTAGGCGTTGTTGTAATGGTGGTCGCCGTCGCGGTTTACCGCATTCAGTCCGTGATCAAAGAGCGAACCGAGGGCATAACCTGCCAGGGCTCCCAGCGGACCGGCTGTGATGAAGCCGAGCACACCACCTATCCATTTACCTGCTGCCATTTTTTTAGTTGTTGAAATAGTAGAGGAAAGAAGCGATGCCTGAGAGGGCTGGCTTGCGCTGACCTTCTATTTCGATGTCAAACTTGATGCTGGTCTTGCAGATGCCACGGATGTTCTGGATTTCGTGGAGAGTGGCTACCAGGCGCACGCGTGAACCGGTAATGACTGGCTGGCCGAACTTCATCTTGTCCATGCCGTAGTTTACGAGCATCTTGAGGTTGTTTACCTCGATAATCTGCTGCCAGAGGTATGGGAGTACAGAGAGGGTGAGGTAACCGTGAGCGATGGTGCTGTGGTAAGGGCTCTCTACCTTGGCGCGCTCTACGTCTACGTGAATCCACTGTGGGTCGAGTGTAGCGTCTGCGAACTTGTTGATACGATCCTGGTCAATCTGCAACCAGTCTGATTCTCCTAACTTCTCACCGAGGTGAGATGCAAATTCCTCGTAGGAATTGATTACTAATTTTGCCATTTCTTATTTTTCTCTTTATTATAAATATTATTATTTCCTATTTTCCGTCTTCAGCTTTCAACTGTTAACTATTAACTCAAAATCAGTCTCTTCTGAAAATATCGCGGGTGTAAACCTTCTCTTCCACATCATCCAGGCATTTGTCATACCGGTTGGCGATGATGGCCTGGCTCTGCTGCTTGAAGGCATCCAGGTTGTTTACGATGCGGCTTCCGAAGAAGGTGGTTCCGTCTTTCAGCGTAGGTTCGTAGATGATGACCTGCGCGCCCTTTGCCTTGATGCGCTTCATCACACCCTGTATGCTGCTCTGGCGGAAATTGTCGCTGTTGCTCTTCATCGTGAGTCGGTATACGCCGATGGTGCAAGGCTTCTCTTCCTCCTCGCTGAAGTTGTTCTGGTTGGCATAATCGTAGTAGCCGGCCATGTTCAGCACGCGGTCGGCGATGAAATCCTTGCGGGTGCGGTTGCTCTCCACAATCGCCTGAATCAGGTTCTCAGGCACATCGGCATAGTTGGCGAGCAGCTGCTTGGTATCTTTCGGCAGACAGTAGCCGCCGTATCCGAAGGATGGATTGTTGTAGAAGGTGCCGATGCGAGGGTCCAGACCCACTCCGTCGATAATCGCCTTGGTGTCGAGGCCCTTCATTTCGGCGTAGGTATCCAGCTCGTTGAAGTAGCTCACGCGCAGGGCGAGGTAGGTGTTGGCGAAGAGTTTCACGGCTTCTGCCTCGGTAAGTCCCATGAACAGGGTTTCTATGTCTTGCTTGATGGCTCCCTCTTTCAGCAGTTCTGCAAAGGTGCGGGCTGCCTGCTCCAGTCGCTCGTCACCGTTCGGTCTGCCCACGATGATGCGGCTCGGGTAGAGGTTGTCGTAGAGTGCCTTGCTCTCGCGCAGGAATTCGGGAGCGAAGATGATGTTCTTGCTGCCTGTTTTCTGGCGGATGCTTTCGGTGTAGCCTACCGGGATGGTGCTCTTGATGACCATGATGGCATCGGGATTCACCTGCATCACCAGGCGGATGACTTCTTCTACGTGCGAGGTGTCGAAGTAGTTTTTCACCGGATCGTAGTTGGTTGGTGTGGCAATCACTACGAAGTTGGCATCCTTATAGGCTTCTTCTCCATCGGTTGTGGCTTTGAGGTTGAGTTCCTTTTCAGCCAGATATTTCTCTATGTATTCGTCCTGGATAGGCGAGCGGCGCGAGTTGATGAGCTCCACCTTTTCGGGAATCACGTCTACGGCCACCACCTCATGATGCTGGCTCAGCAGGGTAGCGATGCTCAGGCCTACATATCCTGTTCCGGCTACGGCGATTTTTATCTTTTTATTCTCCATATCTTTCTGTCCTTTTAGGCAGTCTATACCTTAATATATATATATTAGTTGCAAAGATAGTATAAAAGGAGGAGAATACAAAATGAAAATGGGTTTTTTATTAAAAAATAACGCGAGAAAGGGGATGGGGAGAAAAGGAGCGCTCAAAAAGGGAGAGGAAAAGGAGTGCTCAAAAAGGGAGAGGAAAAGGAGTGCTCAAAAAAGGAGAGGAAAAGGAGCGCTCAAAAAAGGGAGAGGAAAAGGAGGCAGAAAAAAGGCCTCCAAAATTCGCGAATTCTAAAACGGATGGCCGGTTGGGCGGAAATTCGCAAATTTTGAAGGCTGGGGAAGTTCTGTTTAAAAACTTCTGAACTGGCCCCCGATGCGCTCATAATGTCAATAAATCGGAATAATCGGGGATGGTCTCTAAAAATACATATTTTTTACTTTCATAATCCATCTTGCAGATGTAATGCTCCAGCCCGTTGCTCACCACCAGAAAGTCAACATGGAGCAGAAGATTGTAGACCGAAATCTGGTCGAACACTTTCTGCGTGATGGGGATGTGAGGGGCTTTGTACTCGATAATCATGCGGGGCTGCAACTCACGGGAGTAGAGCACACTGTCGGCGCGCAGCACCTTGTCGCCACATTTCAGCTGGATTTCGTTGGCGAGCAGCGAGGCAGGATACCCCTTGTGCTCGATGAGAAAATGAACGAAATGCTGGCGCACCCACTCTTCGGGAGTGAGCGTGATGAACTTCCGGCGCAGCACATCCAGTATCTGGGGATGCTGTTTTGAGCCCGAAATCTTGATGTCGAAAGATGGCAAATTTAAGCGAATCATTTTTTCTATACCTTATTATATATATGATGATGTTTCTTTCCCCCGTCTTATGATAGGGTTTCTTTTGGTCTTTTAACCATACCTCTTTTTCAAAAACTACCTATTTTATATAGGCAGTTCAATTTATTTTTTGTAACTTTGCAGTCGAAGTGCAGCAGAAAACTGCACCTCAGAAAACTGCGAACCTGGAGGCGGAGCAAATGCTTGCCCGCACCCCCGAGTTTGCTGGGTGCAAAGTTACAAAAAATAATCCAATGGTAGAAAAGAAAAGTGCAATAAGTTACGAGTCTATCATGAAAGATCTGAAGGCTCGAAAGTATTCGCCCGTCTATGTTCTGATGGGCGAGGAACCCTTTTATATAGATAAGATCTGCGACTACATTTCTGAAAATGTGCTCCAACCTGAGGAGCGTGACTTCAACCAGACGGTGGTTTTCGGAGCAGATGTTACGGGTGCGCAGGTGGCAGATTTGTGCAAGGGCTACCCGATGATGTCGGAGTATAGAGTGGTGGTTGTGAAAGAGGCTCAGAATTTGCGGAATTTGGAAGCGCTCGAGAAGTACCTCGAAAATCCGGTAAAAACAACCATCCTTGTTTTCTGTTATAAAAACGGCAAGCTTGACAGCCGTAAAAAGTTTTCTGCCCTCGCTGCCAAGGTGGGTGTGTTTTTTGAGAGCAAGAAACTCTACGACCGAAATCTGCCGGGCTTCATCGAGACATATCTCAAGACCCGCAAGGCAACCATAGAACCCAAGGCTACCCAGATGGTGGCTGATCATGTGGGAGCAGATTTGCACCGACTCACTTCCGAGCTCGACAAGCTGCTCATTTCTCTTCCTGAGAACGACCGGCGTGTTACTCCGGAGATTGTGGAGCGAGAGATAGGGGTGAGCAAAGACTTCAATGCCTTCGAGCTGAGAAGTGCCATCATCAGCCGCGATGTGTTCAAGGCAAATCAGATAATAAATTATTTTGACAATAACCCGAAGAGCGGTTCTCTCTTCACGCTTCTCCCGATGCTCTTTACTTATTTCCAAAACCTGATGATTGCTTATTATGCACCCAACAGGCAGAACGAAAATGAGCTTGCAAAATTCCTGGATTTGCGCTCAGCTTGGGCGGCGCGCGAATATATTACAGGAATGAGGAACTATACGGGTGTGAAAGTGATGGCGATTATTGAGAAGTTCAAGGAGGTGGATGCGAAGATAAAGGGACTGGATAATCCATCCACTCCGGTGGGTGAACTGATGAAAGAACTCATCTTTTTTATCCTTCACTGATGCTGAAGAGCGAGGTGGGGGAGAGTAGGCGAGCTCCTGCTGAGAGTTTTCTCTTGGCAGGAGCTCGTTTCCGTTTTCGTCCTTCTTTGCCGCCTGTTTCCAGAAAGCAGCCAACTAGCGTTTAGCATTATAAATTTGCCCCAAATAGGTGATTTTCGGCTCTTTTTGGGGCGCTTACCTGGGCTCATTTTGGGCGATTTTTGGGCAAAAATGGGGGATTTAAGCGATTTTTTGAGCTAGATGCCCGTTTTTCGGTTTCGCCTGAAAATAGACTTAACTTTATTGGTTATCAGTAACTTAGCTAAATTAACCCTCTTCATTACTCGCGAATTTGCCCGTTTTCTTGCCGATGGGCTGGAATACGCTAGAAATGGAAAAATTTGCCATTTCCCATTGTCTAAAATCAGACGTTTGCATTTGTTAAGGTTTACATTTCCTAAGTTTACGTTTTTAAATTTATAAATCAAAACGGGTGGTTTTTATTTATAAATATAAATACAAGAAAACTAAATACATGAATTTATGTTTTATATTTATAAAAATAAAGATAAAACAGGGTGTTTATGGTTATGAATGAATAAATATTCATGCTGTATTTTGAACTTGTAAGTAGCGGAAACCCAGTTAGTTATGTATTTTAGTTGTTTTATAAACCATAGACTTTTACATAGGTGTGGTGGAAATATTGCATAAATCGCTCTATATGCCTTTATTTAGGTGTTTTATAGTATGAATAATCAGTGATTTAGCCAAAATCTATAAAGAAAAGGTTCGTAATATATTTTGATTGGTAGGTTTATATTTATAAAACTAAACCTAAAAACCGGATAGCGGAGTGGGTGTGATTTAAATTTATAAATAGAAACCTAAAGTTTAAAAATCTAAATTTATTCAGAAATGTTTGGTTATTCTAAATTTTTGCTTTATCTTTGTAAAATCAACCGAAAAAGGGCCCAAAAGTGGCTTGTTCGGAAATAAAACATCGTATCAGTAGAAAAATGAACGCTAAAATTTTTAGAGCATGAAAGATAGAATCAGACAGCTGATGGAGGACCAGCACCTCACTCAGCAAAACTTCGCTCAGATGATCGGAATCTCGACCGCTACGCTGAGCAATATTTTCAACGGGAAGACCAATCCATCGCTCAGCATTGTGGATGGCATCCATAAGAGTTTTCCTCAGGTAAACGTTTATTGGGTACTCTACGGTACTCCTCCTATGTATCAGAACCAGGCTTCCCAGGGTGGCAGCGAAGAGGGAGCTGCTGATATGCATCAGGGCATTATGCAGGGAGCAGCCGATGGTGCTGAGGGGATGATGTCGGGCAGTCAGCCTTCTGGAGCTGCCTCTGCCGAGCCTATGCTCGATTTTGGAGCCGAAGGAGCCGCTGCCTCCCCTACTTCTCCTTCGCTCTTTGACCAGCCTCAAATGCAAGGTGTAAATCGTACACCTAAAAATATCGCCCAAGCGGCGGTAAAATATGTAGACAAACCGCAAAGAAAGATCACCGAAATTCGTATTTTCTACGATGATCAGACCTGGGAAACCTTCGTTCCTAAGAAATAAAGTAGGGATTGGAGAACCCTAAAACAAACACATAGGAGCGGCGATAAAGAAAAAATATCTCTTTTCTTTTCGTCAATTCGGATTTTTGATGTACCTTTGCATCGTAGAAACGTAGGTGGGCGTAACCGGAAGCTACGCGTACCTATTTTTATAATATACGTACATTATATAATAAGCATATTAAAAATTAGCAATAAGATGAAAAAATATGTTCTCGACCTGAAGGTGGTTTCTGTAGAGGCGCTTAGCGATAAGCACGTTTTGATTAAGCTTACCGATGAGAAACCTTTGCCTGAAATCTTGCCTGGCCAATTCGTTGAAGTAAGAGTAGACCATTCGCCTACTACCATGCTTCGCCGTCCTATCTCCATCAATTTCGTGGATCGTGAAAATAATCAGCTCTGGTTGCTCGTAGCAATGGTGGGCGACGGTACCCGTCAGCTCGGACAGCTCAAGGAGGGCGACGTGCTCAACTGCATGCTGCCTCTCGGCAACGGCTTCACCATGCCTACCGAGAAGAGCCAGAAATATCTGCTCGTAGGTGGTGGCGTAGGTGTGGCTCCGCTCCTCTATTTCGGAAAACTCATCAAGGATTTCGGGGCTGAAGTTACCTTCCTGCTGGGTGCACGCAAGGCTACAGATCTGCTCGAACTGGATGAGTTTGCCAAGATTGGTAAGGTATGTATCACTACCGAGGATGGCTCGGCTGGCGAGGTAGGTTTTGTTACCAACCACTCTGTTTTGGAGAATGAGAAGTTTGACATGATTTCTACCTGCGGTCCTAAGCCGATGATGGTGAGCGTGGCTCGCTTTGCCAAGAAGGCTGGCGTGGAGTGTGAGGTTTCTCTCGAGAACAAGATGGCGTGTGGCGTGGGTGCCTGCCTCTGCTGCGTAGAGAAGACTACCGAGGGTAACCAGTGCGTCTGCAAGGATGGACCTGTCATCAACATCAAGAAACTTACTTGGGAAATCTAATTAAGTGAAGAGTGAAGAACAAAGAGTAAAGAATTCGTTTGGAAGCGAAGAGTGAAGAACGAAGAGTGAAGAATTCGTTTGGAAGTGAAGAATGAAGAACGAAGAGTGAAGAATTCGTTTGGAAGTGAAGAACGAAGAGTGAAGAACGAAGAATTCTCTTGTCTTTGTTTGTAAAAACATTTTTAAGTAAAACAGAAGATTATGGCTGATTTAAGTGTAAAGATAAAGGATTTGAAGTTGAAGAACCCTGTGATGACTGCATCGGGTACTTTCGGCTACGGATTAGAATTTGCCGATTTCGTTCCTCTGGAGGAGATTGGTGGTATTATCGTGAAGGGCACTACCCTGGAACCGCGTGAGGGAAACGACTATCCGCGTATGGCTGAAACGCCTCAGGGCATGCTCAACTGCGTAGGTTTGCAGAATAAGGGTGTGGAGTATTTCTGCTCTCACATTTATCCTCAGATCAAGGACATTGATACCAATATGATTGTCAACGTGAGCGGACATTCGCCTGAGAGTTATGCCGAGTGTGCTGCGCGCATCAACGAGCTGGATAAGATTCCGGCCATAGAGCTGAACATCTCCTGTCCTAACGTGAAGGATGGCGGCATGGCTTTCGGTGTAACCTGCGAGGGTGCAGCCAGCGTGGTGAAGGCGGTGAGAAAGGTTTATAAGAAGACCCTCATCGTGAAGCTTTCGCCTAATGTTACCAGCATTGCCGACATCGCCCGTGCCGTGGAGGCTGAGGGTGCCGATTCTGTTTCGCTCATCAACACGCTGATGGGTATGGCGGTGGATATTGAGAAGCGCCAGCCTCTCTTGAGCATCCGTACGGGTGGTTTGAGCGGTCCTTGCGTTAAGCCTGTTGCCCTGCGCATGGTTTGGGATGTGGCTCATGCCGTAAACATTCCGGTTGTTGGTCTGGGCGGCATTTCTTCTGCCAAGGATGCCATTGAGTTCCTGATGTGCGGTGCTACGGCCATTGAGATTGGTACAGCCAACTTCATTGATCCTGCGGTTACGAAGAAGGTGAAGGATGGAATCAACGAGTGGCTTGATGCTCACGGATGCAAGAGTGTGACTGAGATTATCGGGGCCATCAAGTAATAATAATAAGGTTATGGATTTGAATCAGATAAACCCTGTTCTGTTGCTTGCTACGCTGACGCAGCAGATTGTAGAGCAGGAGAAAGAATTGGCAGAACAGAAGGATTCTGCGGAACACTCGTCTGTAAAAGCCTCTCTGAGCGAGAACCTCCTGAAGCGCGGCAATCTGCTGATGCAGATGGGCGACAAGGATGGTGCCGGAAAGGACATGAAGCGCTACCTGGAGCTGAACCCGGAGAAAGTAGGGGAGCTGACAGGAGAATTTAAGGCTGAAGGCAGAGAACATTGCAGATAAAGGAGGGGGCTTGCCTCACGGATTCCGGCGTTTGCGTCTCTCCCTAGCGCTTGGCTCTTGAGTACATTTTTCTGCATTTTCCCGCATTCTGATGATAAAAAACGGGCGAAAATATGTTTTTTAGCATAAAATATAAGGAAAATCAAGAAAAAAATATCAAATTGTTTGGTAGTATCAAAGAAAAATGTTACTTTTGCAAACGAGTTGAGATTTTAGCAAGTCGAAACTCGGGAATCTGAGCACTCCCTGCTCCTTATATAAAAGAGGTGTAGGAAAGGACTCGGGAATCTGAGCACAGACAAGCTCCTTATATAATAAAGGAGAAAGGGCTCGGAAAGAACAAAAGTGAGTAACATATAAAATGTAAAGACAATGAAGAAGTTTAACGCATTCTTTTTTAGCTATTACTTTTACTTTGCAAATAATTGTAAAGCGGGAAGTTGCGTGTAAATTTCAACTTAGGATATTAGATTCTTGAAATCATCGAAACGGTCCCGCTCTTATTGAGTAGGACCGTTTTTCGTAACATTATACAAGATAAAAGAAACATGAAGAGAATAGCAATTCAAGGAGAGCTGGGATCTTTCCACGACATTACCGCCCACCAGTATTTCGAGGGCGAACAGATAGAAATCATCTGTTGTGCTACCTTCGAAGAGGTGTTCGAAAATATCAAGCGCGACCCTACCGTGATAGGCATCTGCGCCATTGAAAACACCATTGCGGGCAGTCTGCTCCACAATTACGAACTGCTCCGACAGAGCGGAGCCACCGTGGTAGGCGAGCACAAGCTCCACATAGAGCACAGCATCTGCTGTCTGCCAGAAGACGACTGGAGCACCCTGCAGGAGGTTCACTCCCATCCGGTAGCCCTCATGCAGTGCGGCAAGTTCCTGGCCAACCATCCCGACCTCAAGGCGGTGGAGGCAGAAGATACCGCAGGCTCGGCAGCCTACATCGCCCAGCACAAGGTGAGGGGATGGGCAGCCATCTGCTCTTCTTACGCCGCCCACATGTACGGCATGAAGGTGCTGAAGGAAGACATCCACGACAATCCGCACAACTACACCCGGTTTCTCGTGGTCTGCAATCCGCAGAAGGCAGCCCTGCTCCGTCCCATCGAAAAGGCCAACAAGGCGAGCATCGTCTTCAGTCTGCCTCACGAAAAGGGATCGCTCTCCAAGGTGCTCACCATCCTGAGTTTCTACGACATCAATCTCACCAAGATCCAGTCGCTGCCAAACATCGGGCATGAATGGGAATACCTCTTCTACGTAGACCTCACCTTCGACAACCTCACCCGATACCGCCAGAGCATAGACGCCATTACGCCGCTCGTGAAGAAGATAATGGTGTTGGGAGAATATGAGGAAAGTGAAGAGTGAAGAACGAAGAGTGAAGATTTCGCCAGTTCGGAGGGTGAAAGCCCATTTATACATTATTAATTATAAATTATTCATTGAAAATTATGATACAACCAGCCAATAGAGTAACGGAAATACAGGAATACTACTTCAGCCGCAAGCTGAAGGAAGTGGCTAAGCTTAATGCCGAGGGCAAAGACATCATCAGTCTGGCCATCGGAAGTCCAGACATGCCGCCTTCTAAGCAGACCATTGATAAGCTCTGCGAGGTAGCCAACAATCCAAACGCACACGGATATCAGCCTACGGTGGGCATACCAGAGTTGCGCAAAGCAATGGCTGGTTTCTACAAGCGCTGGTATGATGTAGACCTCGACTGGGCTACCGAAATCCAGCCCCTCATAGGTAGCAAGGAAGGCATCCTGCACGTAACGCTCGCCTTCTGCGACCCTGGCGACGAGGTGCTCATCCCGAACCCGGGATACCCTACCTACACCGCCATCAACAAGATTCTGGGCACCAAGATTACCTACTACGACCTGAGAGAGGACAACGGATGGCAGCCCGATTTCGACGCCCTGGAGAAGATGGACCTGAGCCACGTAAAGCTGATGTGGACCAACTATCCTAACATGCCGACAGGCGGTGTGGCGAAGCGCGAAACCTACGAAAAGCTGGTGGCATTCGCCCAGAAGCACAACATCGTGGTGGTGAATGACAACCCATATTCGCTCATCCTCAACGAGCATCCTATGAGCATCATGCAGGTGCCGGGAGCCAAGGACTGCTGCATCGAGTTCAATTCGCTGAGCAAGAGCCACAACATGCCGGGCTGGCGTGTGGCGATGATTTCGAGCAACAAGACCTTCATCTCATGGATTCTGAAGGTGAAGAGTAACATCGACAACGGAAGCTTCCGAGGCATACAGCTGGCTGCAGCCGAGGCGATGCTGAACAACACGGATGAATGGCACCGCGAGAACAACATCCAGAACTACCGCCGCCGCCGCGACATTGCCGAGGAGATTATGAAGGTGCTCGACTGCCAGTTTGACCCTAACCAGGTGGGCATGTTCCTCTGGGGCAAGATACCTGAGAAATATGCCGATGTAGAAGACCTGACAGAGAAGATTCTGCATGAGGCTCGCGTCTTCATCACCCCAGGCTTCATCTTCGGAACCAACGGCAAGCGTTACATCCGTATCAGCCTCTGTGCCAAGGATGAGAAAATGAAGGAGGCTCTGGAGAGAATCAAGAAGGTTTTTGAAAAGTAAAAAAGTAAAGAGTAAAAAATTAAAAATATACGACTATGGAATTAGAATTAGAACCATTGAATTTTCCTAGTGATCAGGAACGCCCTTGCATCATTGCCGGCCCTTGCTCGGCAGAGACAGAAGAGCAAGTGATGACTACCGCTAAGCAGTTGGCTGCCAAAGGTTGCCACATGTTCCGCGCAGGTGTTTGGAAGCCACGCACCAAACCGGGAGGCTTCGAGGGTAACGGCGAGAAGGCCTTGCCTTGGATGAAGCAGGTGAAGGAAGAAACAGGCATGCTGACAGCTACTGAGGTGGCTACCCCAGAGCATGTAGAGCTCGCGCTGAAATATGGAATCGACATTCTGTGGGTAGGCGCACGTACTTCTGCCAACCCATTCGCCATGCAGGCACTTGCCGACAGTCTTCAGGGCGTAGACGTGCCTGTGCTCGTTAAGAACCCGGTAAACCCAGACCTCGAGCTCTGGATCGGTGCCCTGCAGCGCATCAACCAGGCAGGCATCAAGAAGCTCGGTGCCATCCACCGCGGATTCTCCAGCTTCGACAAGAAGATTTACCGCAACCTTCCTATGTGGCAGATTCCTATTGAGTTGCACCGCCGCATACCACAGTTGCCAATCATCTGCGACCCTAGCCACATCGGTGGTCGCCGCGACCTCATCGCCCCTCTCTGCCAGCAGGCAATGGACTTAGGTTTCGACGGACTCATCGTTGAGAGCCACTGCAGCCCAGACGAAGCATGGAGCGATGCCAAGCAGCAGGTTACCCCAGAGGTGCTGGATTACATCCTCAGCCTCCTCGTAGTGCGCGATGAGCATTATTCTACAGAGGGTCTGCACCAGCTGCGCGGTCAGATTGACGAGTGCGACAACCAGCTGATGGATCTCCTGGCTAAGCGTATGCGCATTTGCCGCGAGATTGGTACCTACAAGAAGGAGCACAACATGACTATCGTTCAGACCAGCCGTTACAACGAGATTCTCGACAAGCGTGGTGCCCAGGCTGCCCTCTGCGGCATGAGCCCTGAGTTTGCCGCTCAGATTTTCGAGCACATCCATGAGGAGAGTGTTCGCCAGCAGTTGGAAATCCTGAACCAGAAGTAAAGGATACTGGCGATGAGAATATTAATTATGGGAGCAGGTAAGATGGGAAGTTTCTTCATCGACCTGCTCAGTTTCGACCACGAGGTGGCGGTTTACGAGAAGGATGCCAAGCGACTGCGCTTCACCTACAACTGTTACCGCTTCACCAAGATGGAAGAGATAGAGATGTTCCGCCCCGAACTGGTTATCAATGCGGTGACGGTAAAATATACGCTGCCAGCCTTCGAAGAGGTGTTGCCACATCTCTCTCACGACTGCATCATCAGCGACATAGCTTCGGTAAAGACCGGACTGCAGGAGTTTTACGAGAAGAGCGGTTTCCGCTTCGTGAGCACGCACCCTATGTTCGGCCCAACCTTTGCCAATCTGAACCAGCTTTCAGAGGAGAATGCAGTCATCATCAAGGAGGGTGACTACATGGGCAAGATATTCTTCAAGGACCTCTACCAGAAGTTGGGGTTGAGTCTGCATGAGTATACATTTGATGAGCACGACCAGACGGTGGCTTACTCGCTGAGTATTCCTTTCGTGAGCACCTTTGCCTTTGCGGCAGTGATGAAGCACCAGGATGCTCCGGGCACCACCTTCAAGCGCCACATGCAGATAGCCAAGGGCGTGCTCAACGAAGATGATTACCTGCTGCAGGAAATCCTCTTCAACCCATACACATCGGGTCAGGTGGCACAGATCAGAGAGGAGCTTGCTGAGCTCATCGACATCATCGACCACAAGGATGCGAAGCGTATGAAACTCTTCCTCACCAAGATTCGGAATCATGTGAAGGAAGATATTGAGATTAAAGAAAAATAAAAATGTTGATTTGAGGGGGAGCTCTTATTATTATGTTCCCCCCGTCATTGGTTTGTAAGTTTTGCATGTGAATGTAGGACTTTTTAAGTTGTTTAAAGGCCTTGCATGTGAATGTAGGGTCTTTTTTTATGTGTTGCCGGAAGCGGAAAAGCTTAATGACCTTAATGACCAATGACCTTAATGACCACCCCCGGTTAGTGATTAGGCAGGTGTGCGTCCCCGGTAAGGCGCCAGCAGGTGGATAATAAGGAAAAAAGGGGGCAAAATGAAAATATGTAAGGAGATAGGGGCGATTTCTGAAATATTATTTGTACCTTTGCACCCACAAATCAAAGGATAGATTGTAGAATCAGTAAAAAAGATTGTAGAATCAATAAAACAGATTGTAGAATCAGTAAAAAGGAGAGCAGTTCTATTATGAGCGAACAGAAAGAAACAAAGAATATGAAGAATGCTGCAGAGGCGCAGGCCCCTGAGCAGAATACAGCAGAAACAGCAGCTAAGCAGAATGATGATGCGAAGCAGGCTGATACAACAGAACAGCAGGCGGATGCTGCTGCCTTCCAGGTAGTGAACGAGGGTTTTTCTACCCGCGAGGCCATTGAGGAGGCTAAACGCTGCCTCCACTGCAAGATTCCGCAGTGCAAGAAGGGATGCCCGATTGGTAACGACATTCCTGATTTCGTACACGAACTCTCTATGGGTAACATGGGTGCGGCGATGAGCATCATCAATGCCAAGAGTAACCTGCCCGCCATCTGCGGCCGTGTGTGCCCTCACGAGAAACAGTGTCAGGGCAGCTGCGTGCTCGGAAAGAAGGGAAAACCGGTACAGATAGGCAAACTCGAGCAGTTTATTGCCGATTTTGATACCAAGATGAACCTCTCGCGCGAGATGTTGCCACAGAAAACACGTGGCCGCGTGGCAGTTATCGGTTCGGGTCCTGCGGGCTTGACCGTAGCCGGCGATCTGGCGCGCCAGGGCTTCAACGTTACCATTTTCGAGGGTCAGGCTGAGCCGGGAGGCGTGCTGATGTACGGTATTCCGGAGTATCGCTTGCCTAAGACGGTGGTACGTGCTGAGGTGGAAAAAATTGCTGCCCTCGGCGTGCAGTTTATCACCAACTGCATGGTGGGCGAGAACAATGTAACCATCGACAGTCTGTTCCGTGCAGGCTACGACGCCATCTTTATGGGCACAGGTACAAACGTGCCTCAGAACATGGACTCTACACCGGGCTCCAAGCTCCACGGTGTGAGCCAGAGTACCTACTTCCTGCACAACGTAAATGCCTATAACGAAGGCGCTTTGACCCGCGACATGGTTCCGCTGCGCGACGGCGAGAAGGTGGGCGTCATTGGCGGCGGAAACGTGGCCATGGATGCTGCCCGTACCGCTATCCGACTGGGTGCCGACGTTACCGTGCTGTACCGTAAGACCCAGGAAGAGATGCCTGCCATCAAGAGCGAATATGAAGATGCTGTGAAGGAAGGTGTGAAATTTGAGTGGAAAACCACCGTTGAGGCCTTCCTGAAGGGCAAAAACGGCCGTCTGGGAAGCTGTGTGCTGAACACTCCTGAGGGCGAAAGGGTAGAAAAATTCGACAGAATCTATCTCGCCATCGGTTCAAGACCAGCCAACCGTATCGTTTCTACCACTGCCGGAATCGAGGTGGATGAGAAGGGATATGTTAAAGTTGTTGAACGTCCGTTCGGTATGACCACCCGTCGCGGTGTGTTCGCCGGAGGTGATGTGGTACACCGTCCGCAGACTGTAGTTTTGGCGATGAAGGCTGCCAAGGAGGTGGCTCAGGGCATCGCCCAATATGTAGATGCCATCAAGCTTCTCGAAGAGGCTAAGCGTATCGAGAAAAATGGTATTGCTGATGTTGAATAACAAGCGTGTTATTAGATAATTATGCACTTTTCGGTGCTTCATTTTTTTGGACCGTGAGGTTCGGTTTTTGGTTTAAATAGTAGACTTTTAGTCTACGAAAATGACAGGGTCGGAGAGTGGAGTTTTCTTCATTTCTCCGACCCTCGATTTTTACTACGCCATAAAAAAAGTTTTCTCTCGGGACAGAAAAAAAATTAGGTGGCGTGCGCAGAAATATTTAAGATTATTTTACTTTTAGAGTTTTCTCTTTCTCTGACAGTTTTCTGTGAAATATATTCATCATTCCTTCTTCCGGATAGTCATGTGGTCATTAAGGTCATTAGTCATTAAGGTCATTAAGCTTTTGAAATATGGGGGCAAAAATAGAGACAATAATAAAAATATATAATTATATATTTTTATTATTGTCCTAAAAAAATACTCCCCGTTGGCAAGTCCTTAATGACCTTAATGACTAATGACCTTAATGACCACTTTTTCCTGAGAGGGGGAGCCAGCTTCCAACCAGGTGTACCTAAAGAGCCATGCATCAGGAATATGGAAGAAGTCAGAAACGTTATAGGATTTTAATTTTCTGCCATCTCCCCTTAAATCTGCTTAAACTTCCTGCTGCCTTATCCGCTGTATGGATTTTTTTCTCTATATTTGCCAGCAGAAAAACGATGGAGTTTGGGTTAGAAAACGAAACAGAAAAAATCAGAAACGAAGTGATTATGAAGCAAAGAAGAAGAAAATACATACAGCTGCTCACGGCTCTGCTGCTCCTGCTCATCGGTCAGGAGGCTCGTGCCCAGAAGACATGTGTCATTGCATCGGCCGAGAACCATGTGCCTATCCGCGAAGCGCTCATACATACCAACAACAACCACTGGGCGCGCACCGACTACCGCGGCTACTGGAGCATGCGCTACCAGTTTGATTCGGCTACCGTCTCCAAGCCCGGTTTTATCAAGGCCACCATCCGCTACCGGGAATTGCCCGATACGGTGTTCCTGCTGCCCGAATCAAAACAGATTGGCGAGGTGACCGTTTGGGGTAAGAACCAGGAAAGCGCCGGCAAGATGAAGAGCCAGGCCAGTCTGGAGGCTGCGGAGGCAGGCAGAAATGCCGCGCTGGGACATACCCGCCTGGTAGGATTCGACCTGGGCAACATGATGGACAGTCAGGGGCGCCGCGACCAGAAACATCTGAAGGAGGCTAAAAAGATATTCTCGAAGATGGAACACGGCGATCCGCTCATCAATGCCTACGAAAAGGCGACGGGTAAAAAATATTTACTAAAGAATCCGGTTGATGCAGCCGATGAGAAACCTGCCGAAAAACAACCCCTTAAGGGAGATGAAAAGGCAAATGTCCCAAAGGAAGAGTAGGGAAAGGGGTGAAAAATCAAAAAAAATGGAAGAATTCGGAAAATAATTGCCGAAAAACTTGCCCATGTCAGATTTATTTTGTATCTTTGCACCCAAAAATCATAAAAACGAAAAATTAGGCATGTTTGAAAATTTATCAGATAGACTGGAACGCTCGTTCAAAATCTTGAAGGGCGAAGGAAAAATTACAGAAATCAACGTGGCGGAAACCATGAAGGATGTGCGCCGTGCACTCCTCGACGCCGACGTAAACTATAAAGTGGCTAAGGAATTCACCAACAAGGTGAAGGAAAAAGCTCTCGGCATGAATGTGCTCACAGCCGTTAAGCCGGGACAGCTGATGATTAAGCTGGTTCACGATGAACTGGCAGAACTCATGGGTGGCGAAGAAGCCCCACTGAAGCTCGAAGGCCATCCGGCCATCATCCTCATGAGCGGTCTGCAGGGTTCGGGTAAGACTACCTTTAGCGGCAAGCTTGCCAATATGCTCAAAACCAAGCGCGGCAAGAAACCATTGCTCGTTGCCTGCGACGTTTACCGTCCGGCAGCTATCCAGCAGCTCCATGTAGTGGGCGAGCAGGTAGGCGTTCCGGTTTACAGCGAGCCAGAGAACAAGGATGTGCTCAGCATCGCCGACCACGCCATCCAGCAGGCCAAGACCAACGGCAACGATGTGGTAATCGTCGATACAGCCGGACGTCTCGCCATTGATGAGCAGATGATGAACGAAATCAGCAATCTCAAGAATCATCTCCGTCCAGACGAAACCCTCTTCGTGGTTGACTCCATGACCGGTCAGGATGCCGTAAACACAGCCAAGGAATTCAACGACCGCCTCGACTTCAACGGCGTAGTTCTCACCAAGCTCGACGGTGATACCCGCGGTGGTGCTGCCCTCAGTATCCGTACCGTGGTAACCAAGCCAATCAAGTTTATCGGTACCGGCGAGAAGATGGAGGCCATTGACGTGTTCCACCCAGCCCGTATGGCAGACCGAATCCTCGGCATGGGTGACGTGGTATCTCTCGTAGAGCGCGCACAGGAGCAGTTCGACCTGGAAGAGGCTAAGAAACTGGAGAAGAAAATCAGAAAGAACCAGTTCGACTTCAACGATTTCTACAACCAGATTCAGCAGATCAAGAAGATGGGTAACATCAAGGATCTGGCAGCGATGATTCCGGGCGTGGGCAAGGCTATCCGCGACGTAGACATCCCAGAGGATGCATTCAAGGGCGTAGAGGCCATCATCCAGAGTATGACTCCTAAGGAGCGCACCAACCCAGCCATCCTCAATACATCACGCCGCCAGCGCATCGCCAAGGGTTCGGGCACCAACATCCAGGAGGTGAACAAGCTCATCAAGCAGTTTGACCAGACCCGCAAGATGATGCAGATGATGACCGGCAACAAGATGGCGCAGATGATGAGCCGCATGAAGGGTATGCCAGGCATGCCTAAGATGCCGGGAATGTAAATCAGTTGATAGTTAATAGTTTATAGCGGCTTTGCCGTATAGCAAACTTGCGATAGGTAAGAATGCCCTATAAACTATAAATTATAAATTATAAACTAAAGAAAAAATGCAGCTTATAGACGGAAAGGCGACGGCAGCCGCCATCAAGGAACAGATAGCCCGGGAGGTGGCACAGATTGTAGCCGCCGGTGGCAAGCAGCCACACCTGGTAGCCGTGCTCGTAGGGCACGACGGAGGCAGTGAAACCTATGTGAAGAACAAGGTGCTGGCTTGCGAGAAGTGTGGATTCAAGTCGACCCTCATCCGTTATGAGGAGGATGTTACTGAAGAAGAGCTCCTGCAGTGCGTAGACAAGCTGAACCGGGATGATGATGTTGACGGATTCATCGTTCAGCTTCCTCTGCCTAAGCACATCGATGAGCAGAAGGTGACCATGGCAATAGATTACCGCAAGGATGTAGACGGATTCCACCCGGTAAACGTGGGCAGAATGGCGCTCGGCATGCCTTGTTTCATCTCTGCCACTCCGCTCGGTATCCTCACCCTGCTGCAGCATTACAATATTGAGACCAGTGGCAAGAAATGCGTCATTCTGGGCCGAAGCAACATCGTAGGCAAGCCGATGGCTCAGCTGATGATGCAGAAGCAGTATGGCGATGCCACCGTCACCGTATGCCACTCCCATTCCAAGAATTTGAAGAAGGAGTGTCAGGAGGCAGATATCATCATCGCAGCCATAGGCCGTCCTGATTTCGTGACAGCTGATATGGTGAAGCCGGGAGCCGTAGTCATTGATGTGGGTACCACCCGCGTGCCTGATGCTACGAAGAAGAGCGGTTTCCGCCTGAATGGTGATGTGAAATTCGACGAGGTGGCAGAGAAGTGCTCCTTCATCACTCCTGTTCCGGGAGGCGTTGGTCCGATGACCATCTGTTCGCTGATGAAGAATACGCTGGCTGCCGGCAAGAAGGAATATTACAGCTAGAAAAAAAGATAATTATTTCAGAAAGAAGCAGTGCTTAAGTCACTGCATACTTGATTTTTTATAACTCTCTAATTTGTGGTGGCAGGGTGCAGTGATGCACTCTGCCTTTTTATCAAGCCGAGAGAAAGAGTGTAAAACAGACACAAACAATATTAATCTAAAAATATAGAAACATGGTAAAACTAAAGTACATATTTACATCAGCGCTGCTCGTGGCAGCTGCCAGTGCCAGTCAGGCTGTCAGCAGGCAGCAGATGCAGAAGCAAGTAGACAAGGATGCCCCTGCATACACCATACAGGGCAAGGACTCCATCTGTCAGATATTCATCTATTCGCCAGCACCCAACCAGGGGTTGCATCTGGCTTATTTCACCGACGATGAGCGTTGGGTGGATGTAGGACAGCTCTGCGCCAGCGACTACGGTCCGTGGGGAGCTGAAAAGAAGATGTATAACCCCTTCGTGGTAAAAGCCAACGACGGCACATGGCGCGCACTCTGGAGCGTGAACCAGCATGCACCGCAGTTTGCCGTAGCTTATTCAGAAGACCTCATCACCTGGCGTCCGCAGGATTATCCCATCATCCGCGAAAAAGGCGTGAAGGATGTGGCTGCCTATCAGATGGATGACGGCAACTTCGACATCTATCTCAAGACATCCAAGGGCAAGCGATACGTACAGGCAAGCAAAGATTTCCGTACCTTCAAGGAAGATACGCTGGAAGCTTCTGCCGACGAGATACTCTGGCAGCGCGACACCGCAACCATCGGTGGAAAACTCTTCCATGGCTGCGATTTCGAGGTGCCGGCAGTGCATCTCAACTACATCCGTTCCTGGTTCCACGCCCTCTCTGAAGAGGCAAAACTCAACGCCCAGCCGATGCCGAAGACCGATGCCGACCTCGCAGCTTATGCCAAGGTAAACCACATCGACCTGCCGAAAGATTCGGAAATCCCTGCCAACCTCAGCATCAATCCGCAGAAATCCCACCGCATCTCCAACAAGCTGATGGGCATCTTCTTCGAAGACATCAGCCGCGCTGCCGACGGAGGACTCTCTGCAGAAATGTTGCAGAACGGCGACTTCGAGTATAACAGGGAAGATCACCGCCGCCAGTGGAACGCCACCACGGCATGGGTGGGGGTAGAGAAATCGGGCATCGCCACCGAAAACGGGGTGAGCCAGAACAATCCTCATTACGCCGTTCTGGGCGCTACACCTATTTATAATATAGGCTGGGACGGCATCGCCATCCGTCGCGGAGCTGCCGTTGAGGGCAAGGAGGGCAAGCATCAGCCAGCTATCTACGAGGTGAGCCTGCATGCCCGCTGCATCGATGCCAAGAAGAAAGACCTCACCCTGGCGCTCGTAAACCAGGAGGGATTGCCGGTATGCCAGACCAAGATTAAGGTGCAGGGCGCAGACTGGAAGGAATATAAGGCGCAGCTCATCGTGACCGATAAATATGAGGGCGAACTCGCCAGCGAAGCCACCACCAAGGAAGGCAAACTGGGCAAGAACATCCGGTTCGCCATCCTGCCTAAGGGCGAGCAGAAGGTGGCGGTAGACCTGGTAAGTCTCAAACCACAAGATACTTACAAGGGTCATGGACTGCGCAAAGACCTGGCCGAGGCCATTGCCGACCTGAAGCCTCGCTTCGTACGCTTCCCGGGTGGCTGCATGCTCCACGGCCAGGGACTCAAGAACATCTACCACTGGAAGGAGAGCGTGGGTCCGCAGAAGGACCGCAAGCCAGCTTACAACATCTGGGGCTACCATCAGACCCGCCAGCTGGGTTTCTACGAGTATTTCCAGTGGTGCGAGGACATGGGCGCCGAGCCGTTGCCGGTATTGGCGGCAGGTGTTCCTTGCCAGAACTCTGTGGCAGATGAGCGCGGAGTGGCAGGTCAGCAGGGCGGAATCCCGATGAGCGAGATGCCTCAGTATATTCAGGATGTGCTGGACCTGGTAGAGTGGGCGAATGGCGACCCAGCCACCTCTAAGTGGGCTAAGATGAGAGCCGATGCGGGTCATCCGGCTCCATTCAACCTCAAGATGATAGGCATCGGCAACGAAGACCTCATCTCTACCGATTTTGAGCAGCGTTACCTGATGATCTGCAAGGCGGTGAAGCAGAAATATCCTCAGATAGAGGTGGTAGGTACCGTAGGTCCGTTCCACTTCCCGTCTTCCGATTATATTGAGGGCTGGAAGATTGCCCGCGAAAACAAGCGCTGGATAGATGCCGTAGACGAGCATTATTACGAGCAGCCGGGCTGGTTCCTGAACCATCAGGATTATTACGACCATTACGACCGCAAGGCGCCTAAGGTTTATCTGGGCGAATATGCATCTCGCGGCGCCAATGCGGTAGACAATGCGCTGGCTGAGGGCATCCACCTCTGCAATGTGGAGCGCAACGGTGATGTGGTAGAAATGACATCCTATGCGCCGCTGCTGAGCAAGGACGGATACAGCAACTGGCAGCCGGACATGATTTACTTTGATAATAATAATGTACGCGCGAGCGAGAGCTACAAGATGCAGAAGATGTTCGGCCAGCATGCTGGCGACCTCTACATCTCATCCATGCTCAGTCTGCCTGAAGCGCTGAAGAAATATGTGGGTACCAGCGTGGTGAAGGACTCCAAGTCGGGCAAAACCTGGCTGAAGGTGGTAAATGCCTTGCCTCGCCCGCTGAAGCTCTCGGTATCTGGCTTGGGCAACAGGCAGGTAACCGTAGCCGGCAGAAGTGCCCAGGTTTTTGAACTTTAGCTTTCTTCAGAAGATGTTTTCTGATAGAAACGGATAGAACCAATAATGGCTCTGATTATTCATTTTGAGTAAAATAGAATGGAGAAATAGGATATTAAAATGTTCTTTTTCTCCATTTTTTATGTTTTACAGCATAAAGTATGGCCAAAAATTTGGTAGTTAATAATTTTTTTTATTATTTTGCACCTTGAGAATGAAGTTTTAAATAATTTATATAAAATCAAATTTTAGAGAGAAAATGAAAAAGTTAGTATTAATGTTTGCTGCTGTCGTATTGGCAGTATCTGCATCTGCTCAGACTACACAGGAGAGCAAGTTTTTTGATAATTGGTATCTTGGTGTAAACGTTGGAGCTGCTACAAAGACTACTCACAATGCATGGTTCAAGAACGTAAATCCTTCAGTAGGTGTACGTCTCGGAAAGTGGTTTACTCCAGTTTGGGGTGCTGCCGTAGAGGCTGACCTCTATGCTCGTAACCGCAACCTGCCTTATACACATAAGACTTTGGTTCGTGGTGCAAGCGGTAAGTTCATCGGTACTATCAATGCAACAAACCTCTTCTTGGGTTACAAGGGTGAGCCACGTAAATTCGAAATCATCCCATTGGCAGGCATCGGCGCTTACCACTCTTTCAACCTTCATAATGGCAACTTCGATGCCCTCACAGCTAACGCAGGTGTTGACTTCGCATTCAACCTTGGCGCAAACAAGGCTTGGCAGGTATATGTAGAGCCATCTATGAATTGGTTCCTTCACGACAACAAGAGTGCTTGCAATGGTTGCAAGTTTGATGTTAACAAGTCTGCTTTCCAGGTTAAGGTGGGTGTTAACTACAAGTTCAAGGGTTCTAACAACTCTCACAACTTCACTATCGTAACTCCACGCGACCAGAACGAGATTGATGGTTTGAATGGTCAGATCAACAACCTCCGCAACGACTTGAATAGCAAGGATTCTGAACTCGCAGCTAAGGACAAGCAGATCAAGGATCTCCAGAATGCGCTCAATGAGTGCCAGAAGGCTCCTAAGTATGTAAAGCCAGCTACTGCTACCAATTTGCAGCCAACAGTAATGTTTACTGTAGGTAAGTCAAATGTAGAGCGTAGCCAGATGCCAAACATCGAGATGATTGCTCAGTATATGAAGAATCATCCAGATGCTAAGGTTGAAATTAAGGGTTATGCATCTCCAGAGGGTTCTCAGGAACTTAACCAGAAACTTTCTGAGGCTCGTGCCAATGCTGTAAAGAACATTCTCGTTAAGACTTACAAGATTAGCGCAAATCGTCTTCAGGCTAAGGGTATGGGTGCTACTGATAAGCTCTTCAAGCAGGTTGAGTTCAACCGTGTTGCTACATTCAATGATAACAATGCAGCTGAATAAAGAAATAAGTAGTTTCAGATATTTGGTCTTGTGACCAGGTCCTCCTAAACTTCGGTTTAGGAGGATTTTTTTTCTTCTTACCTTCTTACATGTCTGGCCGCCTCGCTTTATACTTTTTCTTCAGGTAATCTTAATAAGATAAGAGTTCAGTGTGGTTAATAAGCTCTTTCTTGTTTTTCTTGCACAAAACCTGAGGAAATGAGTATCACTCGTAATAAATCGTAAGCATTTTATTTATTTTTCTAACAAAAATACGAAGTTTTGTGAAAATTTATACGAAATGAGTTGGCTATTACATAATTTCTCTGTATCTTTGCAGGCAAATTATAACAAATGGGCTCGAAAGAGCCCTTTTAAGCATGAAAATAAAAGAAAAAAATAGATATGAAACATCCATTAAGAAGTAGCGTCTGTACTGAAGGCAGAAGAATGGCAGGTGCCCGAGCACTCTGGGTAGCTGCAGGTATGAAACACGAGCAGTTTGGTAAACCAATCATCGCCATCGTGAACAGCTTTACACAGTTTGTGCCAGGTCATACCCATCTTCATGAAATCGGTCAGATTGTCAAGAAGGAAATCGAAGCTATGGGTTGCTACGCAGCCGAATTCAACACCATCGCTGTTGACGACGGTATCGCAATGGGACACGACGGAATGCTCTATTCCCTCCCAAGCCGTGACATCATCGCCGACTCTGTAGAATACATGGTCAATGCTCACAAGGCCGACGCCATGATCTGCATCTCAAACTGCGACAAGGTGACCCCAGGTATGCTCATGGCATCTATGCGACTGAACATTCCTACCGTGTTCTGCTCAGGTGGTCCGATGGAAGCCGGACGCTGGAAGGGCGAGAACGCCGACTTGATTACAGCTATGATTAAGGGTGCTGATACAAGCGTTTCTGACGAGGAGATGACACAGATTGAGCAGTGTGCCTGTCCAGGTTGCGGAAGCTGTTCAGGTATGTTTACCGCCAACTCAATGAACTCACTCACCGAGGCCATCGGTCTGAGCTTGCCAGGCAACGGAACCATTCTTGCTACCCACAAGAACCGCATCCAGCTCTTTAAAGATGCTGCACGCCAGATAGTTAAGAACGCTTATGCATATTATGAGGACGGCGACGAGAGCGTATTGCCACGCAACATTGCTACCCGCGACGCATTCCTCAACGCCATGACCCTGGACATCGCCATGGGCGGAAGCACCAACACCGTGCTCCACCTGCTGGCAGTAGCTCAGGAAGCTGGCGCAGACTTCAAGATGGAAGACATCGACCAGTTGAGCCGCAAGGTGCCTTGCCTCTGCAAGTTGAGCCCTAACACCCAGAAATACAGTGTGCAGGAGTGCAACCGCGCAGGTGGTATCCTCGGTATCCTGAACGAACTGAACAAGGGCGGTCTGATCAACGGCGCCGTAAAGCGTGTTGACGGCAAGACACTCGATGAGCAGATGAAGAAATACGACATTACCGGCACAGAGATTGATGCCGAGGCTGACAGAATCTACCATTCAGCACCAGGCAGAAAGTTCTCTACTCAGATGGGTAGCCAGGACGCTCAGTGGGAGAGTCTCGACACCGACCGCTCAGAGGGTTGTATCCGCGACCTCGAACATGCCTACACCAAGGATGGCGGACTGGCAGTGCTCTTCGGTAACATCGCCCAGAACGGTTGCGTAGTAAAGACAGCCGGCGTAGACCCAGTGCTCTGGCATTTTGAGGGTCCAGCCGTATGCTTTGATTCTCAGGAAGATGCATGCGAAGGCATCCTCGGCGGAAAGGTTAACTCAGGCGACTGCGTAGTCATCACCCACGAGGGTCCGAAGGGTGGCCCGGGCATGCAGGAGATGCTCTACCCTACATCTTACATCAAGAGCCGTCACCTGGGCAAGGAATGTGCCCTCATCACCGACGGCCGCTTCTCAGGCGGTACATCAGGCTTGAGCATCGGTCACATCAGTCCGGAGGCTGCAGCAGGTGGCAACATCGGCAAGATTAAGGATGGCGACATCATCGTCATTGATATTCCTAGCCGCTCCATCAATGTGAAACTCTCTGACGAGGAACTCGCAGCGCGCCCACAGCAGCCGCTGAAGCGCAACCGCGTGGTTAGCAAGGCATTGCGTGCTTATGCACAGAGCGTAAGTTCGGCAGATAAGGGCGGTGTGAGAATCATCGACTAGTCTTCGGGAGTCTTTGAAAGACAGTTTTTAGAGTCTTTGAGAAAAGAGAAAAGAAAAGTTTTTGAATTATTCAGAATTATAACAGATAAATGGCAAAAGAAGTAATAACAGGAGCCGAAGCACTGATGCGCTCCCTGAAAAACGAAGATGTTAAAACCATCTTCGGTTATCCGGGCGGCAGCATCATGCCAGTGTTTGATGCACTGTACGGTTACACGAGAGGTGAAAAGAAGATGTTTGACCACATCTTGGTACGTCACGAGCAGGCTGCTGCTCACGCTGCACAGGGTTATGCCCGAGTCAGCGGCGAAGTGGGCGTCGCTCTTGTCACTAGTGGTCCTGGAGCTACTAATACATTGACCGGCATCGCTGATGCCATGATGGATTCTACACCAATCGTAGTCATCGCCGGACAGGTGGGCGTAGGTGCCCTGGGTACCGATGCCTTCCAGGAGGTTGACCTCGTGGGTGTTACCCAGCCAATCTCCAAGTGGTCTTACCAGATACGTCGTGCCGAGGATGTGGCATGGGCTGTGAGCCGTGCTTTCTACATCGCCCGCAGCGGACGTCCGGGACCTGTGGTGCTCGACTTTACGAAGAATGCGCAGGTGGCTACATGCGAGTGGGAACCAGTGAAATGTGAGAAGGTTACATCTTATGAACCTTATCCTAAGATAGATGAAAAGGCGGTGGCTGAAGCTGCCGAACTCATCAACAACGCCAAGAAACCATTCGCCCTCGTGGGCCATGGAGTAGAGCTTGGCGGTGCACATAATGAACTCATCGAATTCCTCGAAAAGGCAGATATCCCTGCCGGCAGAACCCTGCTCGGACTTTCTGCCCTGCCTAGCAACCACCCGCTCAACATGGGTATGCTCGGCATGCACGGTTCTTATGCTACCAACATGAAGACCCAGGAGTGTGATGTGCTCATCGCCATCGGTATGCGTTTCAGCGACCGTATCACAGGCGTACCTTCTAAGTATGCTCCTCAGGCAAAGATTATCCACCTGGATATTGACAAGGCTGAGATTGACAAGGTTATCAAGACCGATGTGGCTGTGGTGGGCGACTGCAAACAGAGTCTGCCAGCCATTACCCGCCTGCTGAACAAGAATGTTCACCGCGAGTGGAGAGATTCCTTCGAGGAATACCGCCAGCAGGAACAGGAGAAGGTAATAGAGAAAGATATCCATCCTACAGAGGGACCGCTGCTCATGGGCGAGGTGACCAACGTGGTAACGGAAGCTACTCATAATGAGGCAGTTCTCGTAAACGACGTAGGCCAAAACCAGATGATCAGCAGCCGCTACTTCAAGTTTACCAAGAAGCTGAGCATCGTAACCAGTGGTGGTTTCGGAACCATGGGCTTTGGTCTTCCGGCAGCCATCGGTGCCACCTTCGGAGCTCCCGACCGCACCATCTGCTGTTTCTTCGGCGACGGCGGTTTCCAGATGAACATCCAGGAGCTGGGCACCATCATGGAGCAACAGGCACCGGTAAAGATGATTCTGCTGAACAACAACTATCTGGGCAACGTGCGCCAGTGGCAAGACCTGATGTTCGGCGGCCGTCACTCCTTCACCCACATGATGAATCCTCATTATGCAGAGATTGCCAAGGCCTACGGCATACCATACGATGTGGTAATAGACCGCAAGGACCTTCAGGCTAAGGTGGAGAAGATGATTAGCACCAAGGGGCCTTACCTGCTGGAGTGCGCCATCAAGGAGAATGAAGACATCGTTCCGATGACGCTGCCGGGCAAGAGTGTAGATGAGATGCAACTCGAGTTGAATTATTAAAAGCTTTCGGCTATATATATAAAAGGTGTAAATTCCTTCATGAGGAAGCATCCTCCGAAAAGGAAAGACTCCGAAAAGTAACCGATTATTTTAAAATTTGGAAAAATGGAGAATAATAACGAAAAGAAATTATATACATTGCTTGTTTACTCAGAAAACATTGCCGGTATCCTGAATCAGATTACCGCCGTGTTTACTCGCAGACAGGTAAACATCGAGAGCTTGAATGTTTCGGCCAGCAGTATCAAGAATATACACAAGTATACCATCACGGTTTGGAGTGATGAAGAGCAGATTGAGAAAATCAACAAGGCAATAGAGAAGAAGATTGACGTAGTGAAGAGCGATTACTACTCCGACGACCAGATCTTCATCCATGAAGTGGCTCTCTTCAAGATTTCCACTCCGGTATTGCTCGAAAATCCAGAGGTTTCGCGCACCATCCGCAAGCATGATGCCCGTATGATGGAGGTGAATCCTACCTACAGCACCGTGCTTCTGGCAGGACTTACCGAAGACATCGCCGACCTCTTCCAGCAGCTCAACAGCTTCGACTGCCTCCTTCAGTATACCCGAAGCGGCAGAATCGCTGTTACGAGAAGTTTTGACGAACCCATCTCTGATTATCTCAAGCAGAATTCAGAAGATTAGTTTTCTTTCATATTTTGATGCCCCTTTGTTCCTCTGGCTTCAAACTAGCGGAGCAGGGGGCTTTTTCGGTTTAAAACAACAGGACAAACAAAAAAATAAAAGGACGAGACAGATATTATGGAACAGAAAATATTAGATAAGGTAGGGTGTTACGAATTTCTTTCGGAGCCCTTCCACTGCGATTTCAGCAGCCACCTCTTTATGGGGCATCTCGGAAATCATCTGCTCAATGCAGCCGATTTTCACAGCAACGACCGCGGGTTCGGCATGAACTACCTCATGCCCCGACACAAGACATGGGTTCTCAGCCGACTGGCCATTGAGATGACAGAGATGCCTAAGTCTTACGACCGCTTTATGGTAGAAACCTGGTGCGAGAGTGCCATGAAATATTTCACATCCCGAGATTTCAAAATCTGCGGCAAGACATCATCATCCGAAGAAGCCAAGGTTTATGGCTACGGCAAGAGCGTGTGGGCAATGATTGATACGGAAACCCGACAGCCTGTTGATATTTTTGAAATTCACGACGGACTCATCAAAGAATATATTGATTCGGAAAAACCTTGTCCTATCCAGGCAAGTTCGAGAGTGAAAATGGGCAAGGAAGCCAAGCTGGTGAGAACCATTGACACCTATTATCATGATGTAGATGTTAACGGGCACATCAACTCGGTGAAATACATCGAACATATCCTCGACCTCTTTGATTTGGATTATTATAAAACTCACTTTTTGCAAAGATTTGAGATAGCTTACGTAGCAGAAAGTCACCAGGGAGACCAACTTCATTTCTATTTGGAAGAGACAAGTGAGGCGGAAAATATGCAAGAATACTGCATAAAGATAACAAAAAACGGCAAAAATGACGCAAATGAGGTGGAAGTTGTAAGAAGTAAGGCTAAATTTATTAAAAATTGAAAGAAAAATTTGGCAGTTTCATTTTATTTGCTTACCTTTGCACTCAGAAAATAAGAATAAACCCAATGCCGCCTTCTTGGACAGGGGGTGGACGGATCAAACAGGCTCTCTTTGGATAAGAATACAGCTCGCATCCGTATGGACAAGTATAACCCGCGGCTCCATAAATGGCAAGCCGCACAAAAATTAAATTACAATTATGGCAGAAATGAATTTCGGTGGCGTAATGGAAACTGTTGTCACCAGTCATGAATTTTCATTGGAGAAAGCACGTGAAGTATTGAAGAACGAAACAATCGCAGTTATCGGTTATGGTATCCAGGGTCCTGGTCAGGCTTGTAACCTTCGCGATAATGGTTTCAACGTCATCGTCGGACAGCGTCAGGGTAAGACCTACGAGAAGTGTCTGAAGGATGGTTGGGTTCCTGGTAAGACTCTGTTCTCTATCGAGGAAGCTGCTGAAAAGGGTACTATCATCTGTATGTTGCTTTCTGATGCCGGTCAGATTGCATGCTGGCCAAAAATCAAGCCACACCTCACAGCAGGTAAGACTTTGTATTATTCACATGGTTTCGCTATCAACTGGAGCGACCGCACAGGCGTTGTTCCACCAAAGGATATTGATGTAATTATGGTTGCTCCTAAGGGTTCTGGTACTTCTCTCCGCACTATGTTCTGCGAGGGTCGTGGTTTGAACTGCTCTTACGCTGTATACCAGGATGCATCTGGCAAGGCAGAGGAGAAGACTATTGCCTTCGGTATCGGTATCGGTGCCGGTTATTTGTTCAAGACAACATTCCAGCGTGAGGCTACTTCTGACCTCACAGGTGAGCGTGGCTCATTGATGGGTGCAATTGAGGGATTGTTGGAGGCACAGTATGATGTGCTCCGCGAGAACGGTCACTCACCATCTGAGGCTTTCAACGAGACTGTTGAGGAGCTCACACAGAGCCTTGGCCCTCTCTTCGGTGCTAAGGGTATGGATTGGATGTATGCTAACTGTTCTACAACAGCTCAGCGTGGTGCTCTTGACTGGGCTCCTCGTTTCCGCGAGGCTATCAAGCCAGTAATGGAGTGGTTGTACTACTCTGTTAAGACTGGTAACGAGGCTCAGATTTCTATTGACAAGAACTCTCAGGCTGATTACCGCGAGAAGTTGAACGCTGAACTCGAGGCTATGCGCAACAAGGAAATGTGGCAGGCTGGTGTTACAGTTCGTAAACTTCGCCCTGAGAATAACTAATTTTTTTCTCGTACATAATGTTGAAAAGGGAATGGCCCGAGAGGTGTCGTTCCCTTTTTTCATGTTTATATGGAGATTAAGTTGCTGGCATATACAAAATCCCAATGCTGGCATATACAAAAGCCCTGAAAAGGTAAAAGCATCTCTCTTCTGGAAGCTTTTACCCCTTCAGGACTTATAAGATATTAGGGTTTCATTTCCGGTTTCGGTTCAAGCCGGATTTCATTTTCCTCAACATTCACCATATTCTCCACAACCATTTTTTCAAGAACAGCAGCCACTTTCTCTGAATCATATTTCTGCTGGTCTAATTCTGAAATCTCATGCGGCTTTCCGTCTTTCAGCAGGGCCAGGATGACTGATACAATTTCCTGTTGCTCAGGTATCTTGTGGTCTATGCAGACATCACATATCCCGCAGTCGTCCTCCAGCTTTGTTTTTTCGCCAAAATAGAGCAGAAGCTGGCGCGAACGGCAGATGGTGTCGTTCTTGGCATAATTGATGATACTCTTGATGTGGGCAGTAAACTGCTCCTTGCGTACCTCCCATACCTCCTGGGGGATAATGACGCGGAAACCGTCTTCCCTAGGACGCGTGTAGCTGATGTAAGGCGTTTTGCGGCGGGGAATGAAGTCGATGATGTGGCGGGCACTCAGATTCTTCAGAATCATGTATACCTGCTGGCGGTTCAGTTCGCTCACACGCTCTATCAGCGACTCATCTATGTAAACATAGTCGGTAAACAGGCCGCCGTAGTTGCGCAGCAGTCCTGTAATCACGGCCTCTTCCTTCTCTGAAATATTCTCGAGCAGATAAAGGTCGTTTCGGCTGATGTTGAATCTGATTCTTGCCTTTCCGTCAGGATTGTCCTCGTAGTGGATGTAGCCTGCGCGCTCCAGGAGGCGCAGCGCAGAGTCTACGCGGGTAGGGAAGTACTTGTAGGTGACGCAGAATTTCTCTATCTCGAACATGAAAGTCTGCCCCATTCCGCTTCCCACAGCTACCTGGAAAAAGTAAGCCAGATGCTCGTAAACGTCTTTGATGAATTCCTTGTCGGGGAAGGTTTCGTCGATGCGTTTCAGAAGCTTGTTTTCATCGCTCTGGTTGTAGAGCAGCACCGCATAAGCCTTTTCGCCGTCTCTTCCGCCTCGTCCCGCCTCTTGGAAATAGGCTTCCAGCGAGTCGGGGCAGTCTACGTGAATCACCATCCTCACATCGGGTTTGTCTATTCCCATACCGAAGGCATTGGTAGCTACCATGACCCTTATCTCGTCGTGCTGCCAGTTTTTCTGTCGGATATCCTTTACGTCGGGATCCAGTCCGGCATGATAAAATGTGGCAGAAATTCCCTGCTTGTTCAGGAGTTCCGCCATCTCCTTGGTACGTTTCCGGCTTCTCACATAAATGATTGCCGAGCCCTGGGTGCACTGCAGGATATGAACCGTTTCGGCCACCTTGTCGTTGGTGGTACGCACCACATAGGCAAGATTCTTGCGGGCAAAACTCATCTTAAATACGTTTTGCTTCTTGAAGTGGAGCTGGTTCTGGATATCTTCTACCACATCGGGAGTGGCGGTAGCCGTAAGGGCAAGGACCGGCACACCGGGTTTCATCTCTCTGATTTTAGCAATCTCAAGATAAGACGGACGGAAATCGTAACCCCACTGGCTGATGCAGTGGGCTTCATCTACCGTGATGAAACTCACTGGAATGTGGCGCAACTTGGTCTGGAATAGTTCTGAAGACAGGCGTTCTGGCGAAACATACAGAAACTTGATTTCGCCGAAAATACAGTTTTCCAATATTCGGATAATCTCCTGGCGCGACAAGCCTGTGTAGATGGCTTCTGCCAGGATGTTGCGGGCCTTGAGATGCTGCACCTGGTCTTTCATCAGCGCAATGAGCGGAGTAACCACGATGCAGACGCCCTTCTGGGCAAGGGCGGGAACCTGGAAGGTGATGGATTTGCCGCCACCTGTAGGCATAAGCCCGAGGGTATCCTCACCTTGGGCTATACTCTCGATGATGTCTCGTTGTATGCCGCGAAAGTCAGGATACCCCCAGTATGTGCGTAGTATTTCTTGAAATTTATCTACCATTTGTGTAATCTGTGCCTAATCCATATTGGGGGCTAAATACTTCATCCTTCAGCTTCATCCCTCGTTTGGGCGGATATCTTCTATCTGAAGCTGAACTTGGTTTTTCTTGAATATATTCTCTTCTATGGTGAAGGCAATGTCGAAGCTTCGCTTGCTCTTGATGTAGCGGGCTGCTGCACTCTGACCGAAAGCGATGCCGTTTAATACGGTGCTCGACTTGGAGTCTACCAGTTCCAACTTGATGTGCTCCTGTTCTCTGCCCACCACCTTGCTGGTGCCGTAATCGTATACCCGGTTGGTGCAGAAGATAGGTTTCTGGTTGCACGGACCGAAAGGAGAGAAACGCTTCAAGTCGGCTTGCAGATGCTTGGTTATGTCTTTGAAGTCTATTTCTGCATCAATGTTGAGCGTAGGCTCTGTCTGTTGGGGCGAAATATGCTCTTCTACATAATGCTGGAACCGGTCTCTGAACTCTCTTACCTTATCCCATCTCAGGGTGAGTCCGGCAGCATAGGTATGACCGCCGAAATTGAGCAGGAGGTCGCGGCAGCTCTTGATGGCTGAGTAGATGTCAAAGCCCGTAACGCTGCGTGCCGAACCGGTAGCCATGTCGCCGTCCCGTGTAAGAACCACGGTAGGGCGGAAGTAGATTTCGGTGAGTCGGGAAGCTACGATGCCGATGACTCCCTTTTTCCATCCTTCATCATAGAGCACGATGCTGGAGTTGTGTTTCATGCTTTCCAGACGCGAAACGATGCCGTTGGCTTCTTCAGTCATCTGCTTGTCTATGTCTTTGCGCTGCTCATTATACTCATTGATGTGTCTGGCCATGCGCAGAGCTGAGGAATAGTCTCTTTCTACCAGTAAATCTACGCTCAGCTTGCCGTTCTCCATTCTGCCTGAAGCATTGATGCGGGGACCAATCTTGAACACAATGTCGCTCATAGAGAGTTCGCGCCCGTTCAGTCCGCAGATGTCGATGATGGATTTCAGACCGATACTTGGATTGGTATTCAGCAACTTAAGACCATGGAAGGCAAGTATTCTGTTCTCATCTACCACCGGCACAATGTCGGCTGCAATACTCACGGCGCAGAAGTCGAGCAGAGGTATGAGTCTGGAGAACGGAATGTTGTTGTTCTTGGCAAAGGCCTGCATAAACTTGAAGCCTACACCGCATCCGCAGAGATGCTTGAAAGGGAACGAATCGTCTGGACGCTTCGGATTGAGTATGGCCACAGCGGGTGGCATCACGTCGTCAGGGACATGATGGTCGCAGATGATGAAGTCTATTCCCAGACTCTTGGCATATTCTATCTCCTGAATAGCCTTGATTCCGCAGTCTAGAATAATAATCAGTTTTACACCAGTCTGATGTGCAAAATCTATTCCTTTCTTACTCACTCCGTAGCCTTCGTCGTAGCGGTCGGGGATGTAGTAGTCGATGTTTGAATAGAATTGCTGTAAGAATTTGTACACCAGGGCAACGGCGGTGCATCCGTCTACGTCGTAGTCTCCGTAAACGAGGATACGTTCCTTTCTACCCATTGCATCGTTCAGGCGGTCTACGGCAATATCCATGTCTTTCATCAGGAATGGATTGATGAGATCTGAGAGCTGTGGACGGAAGAACCGTTTGGCTGCAGATTCTGTCGTAATCTCGCGCTTGATAAGCAAATGGGCAAGAACCGGGCTCATGTTTAGCTTGGCGCCTAATTCTTCAGCTGCTTTTTGCTGTTCAGGTGTTGGTGATTCGTAATTCCATTTAAAATGCATTTTAATTATTTTTTATTTCTGCCCCCAAAGTTACGAAAATTAAATGATAAAAGGAAATGTTTAGGGAGGAATTTTACCAAATTACCTAGAAATAAGTAAAAATAAGACTTGTAGACAAACAAAAAGAAGTAATTAAGAGATTTTCTTGGTAAGCCGAAATAAGTAAATATGTGATTTCTTGGTAAACAGAAAGAGGTTAGTATGTGATTTTCTTGGTAACAAAAAAGGCAGCAAACTCATCGGTTTGCTGCCCCTTGAATATTTTTGTCTAGGAGAATATCCATAGAAAGTCTATAAACTGTTAACTATAAACTTTTAACTATTAAAACTCTCTTAGATTCCGAGCTTCTTGCGGATGTCCTTAGGGAGGGCATTCTTGTTAACCATGAAGTCCATAGTCTTGTAAGCTACGAAAGCCTTGGTCATGTACCAGGTTCCCTTGTAGTCACCATACTCGCCCCAAGAATTCTTAACCATGTAGTATTCCTTGCCGTTCTGGTCCTTAGCAATACCGTAGATGTGCATACCATGGTCATCAGTTGTCTCCCAGTTGTCGAATGCTTCCTGACGCATAGTCTGTGTAGGAACAATCTCAGGAGCATTTACGCCGAGAGAATCAAACTTCTCCTTCTTCTCGTCCTTAGAGAGCTTGAACCAATGGTCAGCATCTGTACCGGCCATAGAGCGAACCTTCTTTACGTCGTAAGCGATGCCGAGACCCTTGCGAGTGAAACCATCTTCTGTTACGTCACCGCCCCAAGCTACTGTGTAACCATTGTTTACAGCGTTGTCGATGATCTTGCAGATGTCTTCCATTGGAACGTTGTAGCTCAAAGGCCAGCGCCAGTTGTCCTGTACCTCAACAGCAAATTTGCTCCACATTGGGTGGTGGGTGTAGCTGGTGATGGTTACATAATCATCAAGATTCAAACCGAGGCTCTGGCAGAAGCTCTGTGGAGTATACTGCTTGCCCTCGTATGTAAACTTCGCAGGAGTCTTACCGATGTAAGAGTCGATGATGCCCTGAAGACCGCTCTTCCAAGCTGGAGAAAGCTTCTTGGATGTGCTCTTTGCTACTGCCTCTACGTATGGAGTCATTACAGCGAAGAACTCACCGAAGTTAGCCAGGGAGTCACCTGTCAATGAACCTGGTGCAGGCATGGCTGACTCAGGTACAATACCATAGTGCTGCAAAGCATAGAGTACATCGTAGGCGCTACCACCCTCAGAGAAGCTCACGTCGCCGTGCATTCTTACTGCCACTGTGGCGCGGTCCATATAAGTCTTGTTGGCTACGAACATCTCGCTGAGGTCGTAGGTCTTGCCTGTCTTCTTCAAGATTTCGCTCTCGAAGTAGCTGAGGGTAGAGTAAGCCCAGCACGTACCACTGCGGTTCTGGTCCTTGATGCTAGTGATAGGGTTCTGCTTTACCACTGTAAATACTGGTTTGTTCTTTGCTACTTTTGCAGAGTCTGCAGCATTCTTCGCATTTGCTCCTGTGGCTACCAAAGCCATCAAGGCTGCAACAATCATAGTTTTCTTCATGAATTCTTTTCTCTTTATATTAATGTTCTTTTTATATCTTCTCTCGAATATCTCTTTCTCAGAACTGATTTTCTTTTCAGAAATATCTCTTTCTGGAGATGATTTCTTTTTTCAGAAATTGCTTCTTTCCGGGAATTTTATTCCTTGTTGGCTGCCATGAACTCCTCAACATCTTTTGGATGATAAGGAATGCGGTCTTTGCCCAGGAATCTGCAACCATCCTTGGTGATGAGTACATCGTCCTCAATTCGGATACCACCGAAATCTTTGTAGGTCTCAATCTTGTCGAAGTTGAGGAATTCTGCACAGTGGCCGGATGCCTTCCAGTCGTCGATGAGGGCAGGAATGAAGTAAACTCCCGGCTCATCGGTTACTACGAAACCTTCCTGCAGACGGCGACCCATACGCAGGCAGTTGGTACCGAATTGCTCCAGATTAGGGCGTACTTCTTCATCAAAACCAACGTTAATCTGGTCGAGGTTCTCCATGTCGTGAACATCCATTCCCATCATGTGGCCCAATCCGTGAGGCAGGAACATGGCGTGTGCGCCAGCCTTTACAGCCTCTTCTGTATCACCCTTGGCTAGTCCGAGCTCCTTCATGCGGTCGAAGAGCAGGCGGCAAACAGAGAAGTGTACGTCTGCCCATTTTACGCCTGGCTTGGCTACATCCAGTGCATGGTCGTGGCATTCTTCTACAATAGAGTAGATTTCCAACTGGCGCTGGCTGAACTTTCCGCTCACCGGCATGGTGCGGGTGTTGTCTGAACAGTAGTTGTTCATGGTTTCTGCACCTGCATCACAGAGTGCCAGTCTGCCTTCTTCCAGTACATTCATAGATGGATAACCATGCTGAATTTCGCCGTGCTGGCTGAAGATGGTTGGGAAGCTGACCATGGATCCGTAAGAGTGGGCAACGCCGCTTACCTGGCCTGCTACATATTTTTCAGTCATACCCGGACGTACGAGTTTCATCGCTGTGGTATGCATCTTGTATCCGATGACTGCAGCACGCTCCAATTCCTCGATTTCTTCCTGGGTCTTGGTTGAACGCATTTTCACTACAGCCTTGATGAGGTCCATGCTGGCCTCTTCTTTCTGCTGGTTAGGATGAATGCCCAGAAGGTCGAATACTTGCAGCTTAATGTCGTAGCGGTAAGGCGGCAGGATATGAATCTTGCGCTTCTTAGACATGGCGTCGTTGCAGATGGTCTTGAGCGTTTTCATAGGTGCTGAGTTGTGAACGCCTACCTTTGCTGCAAGATCGTGAACACTGTCAACGCTTCCGTACCATACAATGTCTACGAGGTCGATGTCATCGCCAATCAGGGTTTCAATGTCGTTGTCTATATCTATCACACCTACCAGACCGTCACGCTGCAATCCGAAATAATAAAGGAATGTAGAGTCCTGACGGAAAGGGTAATACCCGTTATTCGGGAAATTACATGGTGAATTATTGTTTCCGAAAAGTATAATTACGCCGCTTTTCACAAGCTTCTTCAGTTCCTGTCTGCGGCTGATGTAAGTCTCTTTGCTGAACATATTTTTAGTATTTTACATTATTTTGCTTGCAAAGTTAGCAATTATTTCCCAAAAAATACGTATCTTTGCAAGCAAAATTGAATAAAATACGTAAATTTATAAATAATTAATATAAAAACGGCTTTTTGCTAGACAAAATGTAAGAAAATTGTCTGTGCTGCGAGCAAAATATAATTATTTTGAGAATTTTAAAAGCAGAGAGTGTGTAATGAAATTGAATTTAAAAACAACAGGTTTGGTTCTTGAGGGAGGAGGCATGCGAGGGGTCTTCACCAGTGGGGTGCTGGATGCCTTTATGAAGCATGATGTTTATTTCCCTTATACGGTGGCAGTATCGGCTGGGGCATGTAATGGTATGTCGTATATGAGCCGCCAGCCTCGGCGTGCCCGTATCTCTAACATCGATTATCTGGCCCGATACCAGTACATCGGTGTCCGCCATCTGGTGACCCAAGGGTGTATCTTCGACCGCAAATTGCTCTACGATAAGTTTCCGAACCAGCTCTTGCCCTTCGATTTTGATACCTTTTTTAAGTATGCCGAAGGTTTTGAGATGGTTACTACCAATTGTCTTACGGGCAAGGCAATGTATCTTTCCGAGAATCATGACAGGCAGCGTGCACTGGATGTGGTGCGTGCTTCCAGCAGTTTGCCATATGTGAGCAAAATTGTGGATGTGGATGGCATTCCGATGTTGGATGGTGGTATTGCGGACAGTATTCCGGTGCAGCACGCCATTGACCTGGGCTGGCAACACAATGTGGTTGTCCTGACCCGCAACAAGGGGTGGCGTGATACAGGAAAAGACCGTAAGATACCTTATTTATATAAGAACTATCCTCGTCTGCGCGTGGCTCTGAGTCACCGTCACCGGGCTTATAATGAACAGATCCAGCTTGTAGAAGCCCTGGAGGCTGCGGGTAAGATTACCTGTATCCGTCCGATCCGTCCGCTGGAAGTAGGCCGAATAGAGAAGGATACCGATAAGCTGGAGCGCCTCTACGAAGAAGGTTTCATGCTGGGTGAAGCTTTCTGCGAAAAATGCGTAGAAAAAGAATAGTATATAATAAGGTGTAGGATTGCCGAATGTGGTTCGGGAATGGATAGAAAATATGATTTAGGCACGGATTACTCTATGCCGTGTAATCCGTGCCTAAAAAATTATTGTTCTAGTTATGATAGTAATCAGGAATGATTTCATCTTATTTCAGCAGGTCCGGGCGCAGGCGCTTGGTTCTCTCTATGGCCTGGTCGAATTCCCACTGGCGAATCTTGGCTTCGTTGCCACTGAGCAGAATCTCCGGAACTTTCCATCCCTTGTAGTCGGCAGGACGGGTGTAGATAGGAGCGGCAAGGATGTCATCCTGAAAACAGTCAGAAAGTGCACTCTGTTCATCGCTGATAACACCTGGAACCAGACGGATGACGGCATCTGAGATGATGGCTGCAGCAAGTTCGCCCCCCGTCAGCACATAATCACCTACACTGATTTCGCGGGTAATGAGATGGTCGCGCACACGCTGGTCAATACCCTTGTAGTGACCGCAGAGAATGATGAGGTTACCCTGCATCGACATTTCGTTGGCTATCTTCTGGTTGAAAGTTTCACCATCTGGCGAAACATAAATCACGTCATCATACTCGCGCTCCGCCTTCAGCGCAGCAATGCAACGGTCTATTGGTTCACATTGCATCACCATGCCGGCACTTCCGCCGTATGGATAGTCATCTACTCGTTTCCATTTATCTAATGTATAGTCACGCAGATTGTGCAGATGAATCTCAGCGAGACCCTTCTTCTGCGCACGTGCCAGGATGGATTCATTGAAGAAACCCTCCAGCATCTCTGGTAATACTGTAATAATGTCTATTCTCATAACATCTGCAAAAATAATAAATAATGCGGAGAGCACCAAAAGTTTTTGCTTTTTCTTTCATTTTTACTCCTCTTTTCTTTACTTTTCTTTCTTTTTTCTCTGTTTTTCTGTCTTTCCGTAGCCATTCCTGTCTTTTCATATCAAAATCCTGTTTTTCTGGAAAAAGAGGGCCTTGAGTGTATAAATATACAACAAAGTTATCAAAAAATCAGAAAAACCATATCAAAATGATAAATTTTCGATAAAACGTGCTACTATTTGTAGAAAAAGTTGTATTTTTGCAAACAGAATTGCTCGAAAGAGTGTATAATTAATTAAAATTGTGAACAAGATGATATTGGACATTGAAATGCTGAGAAGCTTTTACGCTTCGTATTCGGAAAGTGTAGCCCAGGCTAAGGCTACGGTGAAACGACCTCTTACTTATGCCGAGAAGGTGCTCTTTGCGCATCTTTTCGACCCTACACAGTTGCGACCATATAAAAGAGGTATAGAATATGTTGACTTCCGACCTAATCGCGTGGCGATGCAGGATGCGACTGCGCAAATGGCGCTCTTGCAGTTCATGAATGCGGGTAAGGACAAGGTGGCTGTACCTGCTTCCGTACATTGTGATCACTTGATTCGTGCCGATGTGGGCGCAACACAAGATCTTCCTGAGGCTTGCAAGACTAATAAGGAGGTTTACGACTTCCTGAAGTCTGTTTCTCAGAAATACCATATCGGTTTCTGGGGACCAGGTGCCGGAATCATCCATCAGGTAGTGCTCGAAAACTATGCATTCCCTGGAGGTATGATGGTGGGTACCGATTCTCATACTCCTAATGCCGGCGGTCTCGGCATGGTGGCAGTAGGTGTAGGTGGTGCTGATGCCGTAGATGTGTTGACCGGTCAGCCTTGGGAACTCAAGATGCCACGCCTCATCGGTGTGCATCTTACAGGCAAACTCTCTGGTTGGGCCACTCCTAAGGATGTGATTCTCGAAATCCTCGGCATCCTTACCGTAAAGGGCGGAACCAACGCCATCCTCGAATACTTCGGCGAGGGATTGGACAGCATCTCTACCACCGGTAAGGCTACCATCTGTAACATGGGAGCCGAACTGGGTGCAACATGCTCAATCTTCCCATTCGACCAGAACGCTAGCGAATATCTCCGCAAGACAGGCCGTGAGGAAATTGCATCTCTCGCACAGATGAATGCAGCCGAACTCCGTGCTGATGATGAGGTGTTGGCAAATCCGTCTGCTTTCTACGACCAGATTGTTGAAATCGACCTTTCTAAGGTTGAACCTCATCTCAATGGTCCGTTCACTCCAGATGCAGCCACTCCAATCTCTCACATGAAGGCAAAGGGTCCTGCCAACGACTATCCGATGGTAGTAGAAGTAGGATTGGTAGGTAGCTGTACCAACTCTTCTTATCAGGACTTGGCCCGTGCTGCCAGCATAGCCCGTCAGGCTTATGAGAAGGGTATTGAGGTGAAGGGACAGCTCATCATCAACCCGGGTTCAGAGCAGATTCGCTATACAGCCGAGCGTGATGCCATCCTTGATGATTTCAAGAAGATTGGAGCCCTCATCATGACCAATGCCTGCGGTCCTTGCATCGGACAGTGGAAGCGTCATACCGACGATAATACGCGCAAGAATGCCATCGTCACTTCTTTCAACCGAAACTTCCGCCGCCGTGCTGATGGTAATCCTAATACGTTTGCCTTCATCGGCAGTCCAGAGCTCACCGTGGCTCTCACCATTGCGGGCCGTCTCGACTTCAATCCGGCTACAGATACCTTGCTGGATAAGGATGGCAACAGCGTGATGCTCGATGCGCCTACTGGTTTCACCTTCCCTCCTAAGGGCTTTGCCGTAGAAGATAAGGGATTCATCGCCCCAAGCGAAGGAAATGCCAATGTAGAGGTAGTCATTGCGCCTGACAGCAACCGACTCCAGAAACTCGCTCCGTTTGCTCCATGGGATGGAAAAGACTTGACAGATATGCTGCTTCTTATCAAGACCGAGGGCAAATGTACCACCGACCACATCTCTATGGCGGGTCCTTGGCTGAAGTTCCGTGGACATCTGCAGAACATCTCCGACAACCTCCTGATGGGTGCCGTAAATGCCTTTAATGGTGAGAGCAACAAGATCAAGAATCAGTTGGATGGTGCTTATGTTGAGGTTTCTACCGCTGCCAAGGCTTACAAGGCTAAGGGTATCAGCAGCATCGTGGTGGCAGAGGATAACTACGGTGAAGGTTCTTCCCGTGAGCATGCAGCCATGGAGCCTCGTTTCCTGAACGTGAAGGTGATTCTCGCCAAGAGCTTTGCCCGCATCCACGAAACCAACTTGAAGAAGCAGGGTATGCTTGCCCTCACATTCTGCAACAAGGATGATTATAATAAGGTGCAGGAGGATGACCGCATCTCTCTGACAGGCTTGAAGGAGTTTGCGCCAGGCTCTAAACTCACCGTCACCCTGCAGCATAAGGATGGCTCTGAAGATAGTTTTGAGGTAGAACATACCTATAATGATACGCAGATTGCATGGTTCAAGGCAGGAAGTGCTTTGAATTTTGCAGCAAAAAATAAGTAGTTATGAATAAGGAATATTTGATATATAAGCTGAGCGATGAGGTAAAAAACTCATGCAAGATTGATAAGGATGCATTCAAGAAGTTCAATGTGAAGCGTGGACTTCGTAATGAAGATGGTTCTGGTGTGTTGGTCGGACTGACCAATATCGGTAACGTTGTGGGTTATGAGCGCGATGCAGAAGGTAAATTGACCCCAACAGAGGGTAAACTTTATTATCGTGGTTATGAACTTGACGATCTGGTAACTCCTCTCTTGAAGGAGAAGCGTTTCGGATTCGAGGAAGTAGCCTTCCTGCTGCTCTCGGGCCAGTTGCCTGACAAGGAGGAATTGGATGCTTTTAAGGAACTCCTGAACGATAATATGCCGCTTGATCATCGTACGATTACCCATATCATCGAACTGGAAGGCAGCAACATCATGAACATCCTGGCCCGTTGTGTGCTTGAAATGTACACCTTCGATCCGAATCCGGATGACATCAGCCGTGACAATCTGATGCGCCAGAGTATTGAGTTGATTGCCAAGTTCCCAACTATCATCGCTTATGCATATAACATCTACCGTCACTCTGTTCAGGGTAGAAGTCTCCATATTCGTCATCCTCGTGAGAATCTCTCTATTGCTGAGAACTTTCTTTATATGATGAAGCATGAGAACTATTCTGAACTGGATGCCCGTATGCTCGACCTTCTCCTGATTATCCAGGCAGAACATGGTGGTGGTAACAACTCTACCTTTACTGTACGTGTAACATCTTCTACCCGTACAGATACTTACAGTTCTATTGCTGCAGGTATCGGCAGTTTGAAGGGTCCTTTGCATGGTGGTGCCAATATCAAGGTTATCAATATGTTCCATCATTTGAAAGAAGCTATCAAGGATTGGGGTAATGTAACCGAACTTGATACTTATCTCAAGCGTATGCTCAATAAGGAAGCGTACGACAAGACAGGTCTTATCTATGGTATCGGTCATGCTGTCTATACTTTGAGCGACCCGCGTGCCGTAGAATTGAAGCGTCTGGCTGGTGAACTTGCCAAGGAAAAGGGTAGAGAAGACGAGTATAATTTCCTGAAACTGATAGAGCAGGAAGGCATCAAATGTCTGCAGGAACATCGTGGAGGCAGTAAGCCTGCGTGTGCAAATCTTGATTTCTACAGTGGTTTTATCTATGAAATGATTGGTTTGCCAGAGGAAATCTATACACCTATTTTCGCCATGGCACGTATCGTAGGTTGGACAGCCCATCGTATTGAGGAACTCAATTTCGAAGGTCGCCGTATCATCCGTCCTGCCTACAAGAATATTCTTGGAGAACTTGAATATCAGCCTCTTAACGAGAGATAAATTTTTCTTGATATCATAAAGAAAGGCAATACTCATTATCGGGTATTGCCTTTTCTCGTCTATATGTTTACCGGCTCTCGTAAAGTGAATATAATGAGAAAATTGAAATCGGGGTAAGAAGGAAAAAAAGGCAGAACTGCTTCGGCAGTTGGAACTTGTGAAAACTAATATACGTTAAATATTCAAAGATGTATGTAGCAAATTTGGAGAAATGAATATTTATTCTTACCTTTGTAGCCGAAAAGTATAAAAAGTATAAGTATTGAAGTTTTAATCGTCTAGTTTTTAAGACAAAACAGTAAATGGATTGCATGGAAAAAGAATTTGAAGAATACTGGAATAGGAACCAGAAAAGATTAATCTTGAATGCTCCAAAAGCATTACGCGATGAATATATAGAATCGACCAAGCTTGACAGCCCAATTGATTGGGTCTGTTTCATACTGCCAGTGGCTTTAGGTATTGGCCTTCAGCCAGTTCTGAATATTCAGAGTGAGATTCTCTCATGGGCAGTTGTACTGCTGATTGTGGTAGTTTGTTTCGTTGTACTGCAGTTGGTGAAGCCGATGTTGCAGAAAAAGAAATCTACCATACAGGTAGTAAAGAGCATCAAAGCTTATTATTACGAAGTATACAAGAAAAATGGTTTAAAGAAATTAGAGCCTTGGAATTAGATTCCAAGGCTTTTTTATTTGTTGGGGCCATTATACAATCATGAAATCACTCATCACGTCATCTGATATGTAAAGACCTTCACGGGTGAGGGAGAGTCTTCCATCCTTTATTTTCATCAGTCTCCGGCTAATATGTGGCTGGGCTTCCTGCAGAAGTCTGTCTGCCAGTTCTTTTCCGAATTCCTGCTCCATCTTCATCAGGTCTATTCCGTCGCTTGTGCGCAAGGCGGTTGTTATCAGGTCATTGTAGCGGGTGGTGATGTCGAGCTGCTCGCTCTCTGAAGGTAGAATGCCTTCGCTGATGCTTCGGATGTAGGTCTGGGTATTCTCGATGTTCCAACTGCGCTGTTTCCTGTTGTAGGAGTGGGCTGCAGCTCCTATTCCGATATATGGCACTTCATGCCAGTAACTGCTGTTGTGGCGTGAACGGAACCCCGGACGGGCAAAATTGCTGATTTCATAATGTTCGTAGCCTGCCCCGGTGAGCAGATCAATCAGAGTCTCGTACATTCTGCGACTTGTTTCTTCCTCTATCTCTCTGATTTTCTCCTGTTCCAGCAGACGGTAGAGTGGGGTTCCCTCTTCGTACATCAGACTGTAAGCTGAAATGTGTTCCACATCCAGTTGTATGGCGTGCCGGATGTCGCTCACCCATTGGGAAAGAGATTCTTCGGGGAATCCGAACATCAGGTCAATACTGATATTGCGGATGCCGATGTTGCGGAGCCGGGTGATGGCTTCATCTACCTCTCTGGCGTTATGACGGCGATGCAGAAAGCGTAAGCGCTCATTGCTGAAGGTCTGTGCTCCCATGCTGATTCTGTTGACGGGGAGTTGCTTCAGCGTCTCACAGAAATCACCGGTTACATCGTCCGGATTGCATTCCATCGTAATCTCTATATTCTCTGTCAGCGTATAGTTCTTTCTGATAGCAGAGAAGATCTGGTTGAGTTGGGAACCTTTGAGCTGACTTGGAGTGCCGCCACCTAGATAGATGGTTTTGATGGGCTCATCGTTTCCGAGTGCGGCTTTTGACGGGCGCATCTGCATCTCCCGACAGAGAGCATCAACGTAGTCGTCCCTCAACTTGAGGGAGGTGGTACTGTAAAAACCGCAGTAGATACACCGGCTTTCACAAAAGGGGATATGTATGTATAGTCCTGCCATAGTTCTGTACTTCTTTTTCTATATATAATAAGGTGTAAAGGCAAAAACATGTCTAAACAAAGTGCAAAAGTACTAATATGTTTTAAAAAACAGAAGTTTTTTGCCCAAAACTTTTGGTAATGTGTGATTTTTTTTGTAATTTAGTAGCATGAAACAGAAGAACCGGTGGTTTGACTGTGGATTGCAACTAGCAAATTTAAGTATAACCCTTAAAAATCTATAAGCGTCATGAGAGTTTATCAGACAAATGAGATTAAAAACATTGCACTGTTGGGCAGTGCGGGTAGCGGCAAGACTACACTTGCCGAGAGTATGTTATTTGAAGCAGGCGTTATCAAGCGTAAAGGCTCTGTAGAAGCGAAAAATACGGTGAGCGACTACTTCCCAGTTGAGTTGGAATACGGCTACTCTGTGTTCCCTACTGTTTTTCATGTAGAGTGGAACAACAAGAAGCTTAACATTATAGATTGCCCAGGTAGTGATGATTTCGTGGGAGGTGCCATTACATCTCTCAATGTTACCGATCAGGCAGTTATCCTTATCAATGGTCAGTATGGTCCAGAGGTTGGTACACAGAACAACTTCCGTTATACCGAGAAGTTGGGCAAACCTGTCATCTTCCTGGTAAACCAGCTCGACTCAGACAAGTGCGACTTTGATAATATCATAGCCACCATGAAGGACATTTATGGTTCTAAGTGTGTGCAGATACAATATCCTATCGAGACCGGTCCTGGCTTCAATGCTCTCATTGACGTCTTATTGATGAAAAAATATTCTTGGAAGCCAGAGGGTGGTGCTCCTATTATAGAAGATATTCCTGAAGAGGAAATGGAAAAAGCCATGGAACTTCATACAGCTCTCGTTGAGGCTGCTGCCGAGAACGATGAGGGACTGATGGAGAAGTTCTTCGAGAGCGAGAGCCTGACTGAAGATGAACTTCGCGAGGGTATCCGCAAGGGATTGGTTACCCGTAGCATCTTCCCTGTGTTCTGCGTCTGTGCAGGTAAGTCGATGGGTGTTCACCGCCTGATGGAGTTCCTGGGCAATGTAGTTCCTTTTGTAAGCGAGATGCCGAAGTTGCATAATACACGTGGTGAGGAGATTACGCCAGACTGTAATGGTCCTGAGAGTGTTTACTTCTTCAAGACTGGTATGGAGCCTCATATCGGCGAGGTAAGCTACTTCAAAGTGATGAGCGGCTCTATTAAGAATGGTGACGACCTGACCAATGCAGACCGTGGTTCCAAGGAGCGTATCGGACAGATTTATGCCTGCGCAGGTGCCAACCGTGTGCCTGTAGAGCAACTGAATGCCGGCGATATCGGCTGTACCGTGAAGATGAAGGATGTAAAAACCGGTAATACGCTTAACGGTAAGGGTGCTGAGTGGCGTTTCGACTTCATCAAATATCCTAATCCTAAGTATTCACGCGCTATCAAGGCTGCCAATGTCCAGGAAACTGAGAAACTGATGGCTGCACTCTTGAAGATGCGCCAGGAAGATCCAACATGGATTGTAGACCAGAACAAGGAATTGCGCCAGGTAATCGTAAGAGGTCAGGGTGAGTTCCATCTCCGCACGCTGAAGTGGCGTCTGGAAAACAACGAGAAACTCAATGTGACTTTCGAAGAGCCACGTATTCCATATCGTGAAACTATTACCAAGAAGGCTCGTGCCGACTACCGTCATAAGAAACAGAGTGGTGGCTCTGGTCAGTTTGGTGAAGTTCATCTCATTGTTGAACCATACGCTGAAGGTATGCCTGATCCTACATCATTCACCTTCAATGGTCAGGAATTCAAGATGAATATCAAGAGTCGCGAAGAGGTTAGCTTGCCATGGGGTGGCAAACTGGTGTTCCTCAACTCTGTGGTTGGTGGTGCCATTGATGCCCGTTTCATGCCAGCTATTCTGAAGGGTGTTATGGACTGTATGGAACATGGTCCGTTGACAGGCAGTTATGCCCGTGATGTGCGCGTCATCGTTTATGATGGCAAGATGCACCCAGTAGACAGTAATGAACTTTCGTTCATGCTTGCTGCCCGCCATGCTTTCAGTGATGCCTTCAAACAGGCTGGTCCGAAGATTCTGGAGCCTATCTATGATTTGGAGGTTTATGTGCCTGCCGATTTCATGGGTGATGTGATGAGTGATCTCCAAGGACGCCGTGCCCTCATCATGGGTATGGACAGCGAGGCCGGTTACCAGAAGTTGAGTGCCAAGATTCCTTTGAAGGAACTTGCCAGCTATTCTATCTCTCTCAGTTCGCTGACTGGTGGACGTGCTTCGTTCACAACCAAGTTTGCCAGCTATGAGTTGGTTCCTTCCGACATTCAGAGCAAGCTGATTGCAGATCATGAAGCTGAACTGGAGAAGGATGCTGAATAGCAATCATTAGGTTAGAGAAAAATCTCTCTTATATAAATTAAAATTTTATGTTGATATGACCAATATGGGGAAGTGTGCATGTGATATGTATACTTCCCCTCTTTTTATAGAAACAGAAAGACTTAGTTTTGCATGTGAAACTAAAAACATGCAAAAATGTTAAAAGCTAGAAAAAGCCAATAAATAATTAACGGTTTTAAGTTAACCGATTAAGATTTTTCTTATCTTTGCCCCCATGAAGAAGAAAACGATTTGGACCATAGCCATTATCATGGGCTTTTCGTTCCTTGCGCTGCTGTTTTTGCAGCTCAGTTACATCCAGGAGATGGTAAACATGAAGAAGGAACAGTTTGACGAGTCAGTCAACAGAGCCCTGTATCAAGCTTCAAGAAATTTGGAGCTTAATGAAACTTTGCGCTATCTCGAAAAGAATGTCAACGAGACGGAACGTAAGGCTAATAAGGATAAAAACAAGAGAACAGCGGTATATTCAACTTTCGAGCTGAAAACCAATGCTACTCATCCGGGCAATATGCCGAAGGCGATGATACTGCGTAGCGATAAGAATTCGCTGACAGAAACACAGAAGTCGCTTCAGGAAATCGTGAAGAATCGTTATGTCTATCAGAAAGCGTTGCTGGATGAGGTGGTATACTCTATCCTTTATTCGGCATCAGACAAACCGCTCAAGGAGAGAATCAACTTCAAGCAGCTGGATCAGGACCTCAAGGCAGAGATGATGAACAACGGTATCAACATACCTTATCATTTCACCGTGACCACGCAGGATGGGAGAGAGGTTTACCGCTGTCCTGACTATACGGATGAAGGCGAGGAATATAGTTATTCGCAAGTACTCTTCCGCAACGACCCGCAGTCGAAGATGGGGGTAGTAAGGGTTCATTTCCCGGATATGAATAGCTATATCTTCTCGAGTGTACGTTTCATGATTCCTAGTGTCATCTTTACGCTGGTACTTCTGATTACATTCATCTTTACCATCGTGGTCATCTTCAGACAAAAGAGGTATACGGAAATCAAGAACGACTTCATCAATAACATGACTCACGAGCTGAAGACGCCGATTGCCAGTATCAGTCTGGCAGCGCAGATGCTCAATGATACCTCGGTAGCAAAGAGTGAACAGATGCAGAAACATCTGGGCAACGTGATCAATGACGAGTCGAAACGCCTGCGCTTCCTGGTTGAAAAGGTATTGCAGATGAGTATGTTCGACCGCAAGAAGGCGGTGTTCAAGAAGAAGGAGCTTGATCTGAACGAGATGGTTGAGAATATTGCCAATTCATTCTCGCTCCGTGTTGAGCATACTGGCGGAAAGGTCTATACCGATATCGAAGCCATCGATTCAGGACTCTATGTTGACGAGGTGCATTTCCAGAATGTCATCTTCAATCTGATGGACAATGCTGTGAAATATCGGAAGCCAGACGAGCCGCTTAATATCACGATGAAGACCTGGAATGATGAAGAGCATCTGTATCTCTCGATTACGGATACAGGTCTGGGCATGAAGAAGGAAAACCTGAAGAAGATATTCGACAAGTTCTATCGTGTACATACAGGCAATGTTCATGATGTGAAAGGATTCGGACTGGGACTGGCTTATGTCAAGAAGATAGTAGATCTTCATGATGGTGAAATCAAGGTAGACAGCGAATTGGGCAAGGGTACAACCTTTACCATCAAACTGCCGGTGATTCATAGTTGAGACTTGAAGAAACAGAATAAAGAATAAATGGAATATTAATAATTTAAAAGAATAAAGGTATGGAAGAGAACATTAAAATCTTGCTTTGCGAGGATGATGAGAATTTGGGTATGTTGCTTCGCGAATATTTGCAGGCAAAGGGATTTACCACAATTTTGTGCCCTGATGGTGAGGCAGGTTATAAAGAATTTAATAAGAACAAATTTGATATTGCAGTACTCGACGTGATGATGCCAAAGAAGGACGGCTTCACATTGGCACAGGAGATTCGCCAGACTAATGCCGACCTCCCTATCATCTTCCTTACAGCCAAGACATTGAAGGAAGATATCCTGGAAGGTTTCAAGATTGGTGCTGATGATTATATCACCAAGCCATTCTCTATGGAAGAGCTGGTGTTCCGTGTAGAGGCTATTCTCCGCCGCGTACGTGGCAAGAAGAGCAAGGAGTCTACCATGTATCACATCGGTGACTTTACCTTCGATACACAGAAGCAGCTTCTTACCATTGGTGACAAGCAGACTAAACTTACCACCAAGGAGAATGAACTTCTTGCTTTGCTCTGCGCTCACTCTAATGAGATTCTGCAGCGTGATTTTGCTCTGAAGACCATCTGGATTGATGACAACTACTTCAATGCACGCTCAATGGATGTTTACATTACCAAACTCCGCAAGCATCTGAAGGATGATCCACAGATTGAAATCATCAATATCCATGGTAAGGGATACAAACTCATTGTTCCTAACGAGGATTAAGTATTTCAGTAACAGGGAAAAATTTCTCAAAGATATAAAAAAGGATAAGTCGGTGACCGGCTTATCCTTTTTTTAATGAATATACAAATCCTGCTATTCCTGCCAGGATGAAAAAGAGACCTGCGAAGAGTATGCTGTTTCCCTTGATAGAAAACGCAAAACTAGCAACCATCAGCAGGACGCCTAAAACGATGAAAGCCATGCCCATAGATGGTAGGGTATGGAGCAGAGTAATCAGTTTCTTATTCATTTTTGCCATATTCTTTACAATTTAAAGGTCGTTTTTATACTATTAACAATTATTTTGTGCAAAAGTACAAAAAATATTTGGTTAATTCAAGAAAAAGTCGTAATTTTGCACCGCAATTCGTGAAAAGGCTGTGTTTTCGCACACATTTTCCGGTTTTGCATGAGAATTTTTATATTAATATTTAATCATTTAAAGTAGTATGAATCAATACGAAACCGTTTTCATTTTGACTCCCGTTTTGTCTGATGAACAGATGAAGGAAACGGTCGCTAAGTTCGAGAAGGTACTCACCGATAATGGTGCTGAGATTCTGAACAAAGAGGCTTGGGGTTTGAAGAAGTTGGCTTACAACATCGAGAAGAAGACATCAGGCTTCTACAGCTTGGTTGAGTTCAAGGCTGAACCAACTGTTATCGCTAAGCTCGAAACAGCTTATCGCCGCGACGAGAAAGTAATTCGTTACATGACTGTTAAACTTGACAAGTATGCTGCCGCTTACGCAGAGAAGCGTCGTGCAAAGCTTGGTAAAAAAGAGGAGGCTTAATCATGGCAGATCAGAAATCAGAAATCCGTTATTTGACTGCTCCTTCTATCGACACAAAGAAGAAGAAGTATTGCCGTTTCAAGAAGAGCGGTATTAAGTACATCGACTACAAGGATCCAGAGTTCTTGAAGAAGTTCTTGAACGAGCAGGGTAAAATCCTTCCACGTCGTATCACAGGTACATCTTTGAAGTATCAGCGCCGTGTAGCACAGGCTGTAAAGCGTGCTCGCCAGATCGCTTTGCTTCCTTACGTAACCGATTTGATGAAGTAATTTAAGGAGGATAAAGAAGAATGGAAATTATTTTGAAGCAAGATATTATCGGTCTTGGATATAAGAACGATATCGTAAATGTAAAGAGTGGTTATGGTCGTAACTTCCTTATCCCTACAGGTAAGGCTGTTATCGCATCTCCATCTGCTAAGAAGCAGTTGGCTGAGGATTTGAAGCAGCAGGCTCACAAGCTTGAGGCTATCAAGGCTGAGGCTGTTAAGAAGGGCGAGGCTCTCGAGGGCATCGTTCTTACTATCGCTGCTAAGGTGAGCGCTACTGGTCAGCTCTATGGCTCAGTTAACGCTGCAACTGTTGCTGAGGAACTCGCTAAGAAGGGCATCGAGGTTGATCGCAAGATTATCACTATGAAGGATGCTAAGAAGGTTGGTGAGTACGAGGCTACTGTACATTACCACAAGGAGGTTGAGGTTAAGGTTCCAGTTAACGTTGTTGCTGAGAACGCTCCTGTTGCAGCTCCTGCTGCTGAGGAGGCTCCAGTTGAGGCACCTGCTGAGACTGCAACTGAGGAAGAGGCTCCAGCAGCTGAGTAATCCTCGCTCAATCAATTTGTACGAAGTACGATAATTTTCGCACTGTAAAGCAAATTAATATAAAGATCCCTTTTGCCGAAAGGCATTAGGGATTTTTTTTTATGCCTGTTCCGCATTCAGAATGGAAAGTTTTTACCATTCTTGTAGTAATTTAGAATATATAACTTTATTTTTTAATATTCTCTGCTGATTTTCAGAATTTTATTGTACCTTTGCAGTCGAATTCAGAGAATTCATATTTATTACAGAATATTATTTATAAACTAAAAAATATAAGGATAAAATGAAAGCATTTGTTTTCCCTGGACAGGGTTCTCAGTTCGTAGGTATGGGTAAGGACCTCTACGATAACAACGCATTGGCAAAAGAACTTTTCGATAAGGCCGACGAGATTCTCGGCTTCAAGATTACTGATATCATGTTCGCCGGTACCGACGATCAGTTGAAGGAAACTAAGGTTACCCAGCCTGCTGTATTCCTCCATTCTGTTATCTCTGCTCTTTGCCTGGGTGAGGAGTTCAATCCAGCTATGGTTGCAGGTCACTCTCTCGGTGAGTTCTCTGCATTGGTTGCTGCCGGTGCTATGGCTTTCGAGGATGGTTTGAAACTTGTTGCTGCCCGTGCCAACGCTATGCAGAAGGCTTGCGAGGCTAACCCTGGTACCATGGCTGCCATCATCGGTTTGCCAGATGAGAAGGTTGAGGAAATCTGCGCTGAGGTAAGCACAGAAGGCAACGCGGTAGTTGCTGCTAACTACAACTGCCCTGGTCAGCTCGTTATCTCTGGTAACGTGGATGCTATCAATGCTGCTTGCGAGAAATTGAAGGCTGCCGGTGCTAAGCGTGCATTGCCTTTGAAGGTTGGTGGTGCTTTCCACTCTCCATTGATGCAGCCAGCTAAGGATGAACTTCAGGCTGCTATCGAGAAGACTACATTCTCAGCTCCTAAGTGCCCGGTTTACCAGAATGTAGACGGTAAGCCTCATACTGATCCAGCTGAGATTCAGCAGAACCTCATCGCACAGCTTACAAGCTCTGTACGTTGGACTTCATCTGTACAGGCTATGATTGCTGATGGTGCTGATGACTTCACAGAGTGTGGTCCTGGCAAGGCATTGCAGGGTATGATTGGCCGCATCGACAAGAATGTTGCCGCTCACGGTATTGCTTAATCAACAATAACACTGTTCAACGTTTTATCTTTTCAGCAAAGGCGTTGTTGGAAAGGTAAAACGTTTCATTTTTTTTAGTAAAGCCGCTAAATGAAGGAAAAAGTTATTATATACCAGGTTCTCCCACGACTCTTCGGAAACCAGAATACAACCTGTAGGGAAAATGGTACCATCGAAGAGAATGGTTGCGGAAAGCTGAATAATTTCTCAGATGAAGTTCTGGCACGCATCCACGATATGGGATTTACACATATTTGGTATACGGGTGTGATTCGTCATGCCACTCAGACAAACTACTCTTCTTATGGAATTCCTACTCAGCATGCAGAGGTAGTGAAGGGAAAAGCAGGTTCGCCATATGCTATTACCGACTATTATGATATCGATCCAGACTTGGCTGTGAATGTCAGTATGCGAATGAAAGAGTGGGAGCAGCTGATAGAGCGTACTCACAAGGCAGGTATGAAAGTAATCATGGATTTCGTTCCGAACCATGTAGCCCGAGAGTATCATTCCATTTGCAAACCAACAGGTGTACGGGATTTGGGAGAAGATGATGATCCGAACATGCACTTCTCTACCAGGAATAATTTCTATTATGCATGGGGCGATTTGGATTTGAATGAAATCCGTTATTCCAAACCAGAGTTCAAGGCTTTTTCTGCGAAAGATGCCAAGATTTATGAACCTTATACCGAGAGCCCAGCCAGAGCTACAGGAAACGACCGGTTTGATAACCATCCTGGCTGTAACGACTGGTATGAGACCGTGAAGCTCAATTACGGTGTAGATTACTGTGATGCAGGAGGCAGAAGCTATCATTATGAACCAGTGCCAAACACATGGGGCAAGATGACAGATATCCTCCTCTTCTGGGCAAGCAAGGGTTTAGATGGCTTCCGCTGTGATATGGCAGAAATGGTGCCAACGGCATTCTGGTCATACGCTACAGGAATATTGAAGGCGAAGTATCCTCACATCGTGGTTATCGGCGAGGTTTATGATCCTAACCAGTACCGCAACTATGTAAAGGCTGGTTTCGATTATCTTTATGACAAAGTAGGAATGTATGATTGCCTGCGTGGCGTGGTTCGTGGTGAGCGTCCGGCAGCCAGTATCACTCACGAGTGGCAGGTAGTGGATGATATCCGCGACCACATGCTCTATTTCCTTGAGAATCATGATGAGCAGCGCATCGCCAGCGATTTCTTCTGTGGCTCAGCCATGAAGGCGATTCCTGCTGCAGCCATGAGTCTCTTCTTCCAGAAGAATCCTTTCATGCTTTACAGCGGTCAGGAATTCGGCGAAAAGGGAATGGATAAGGAAGGATTCAGCGGCACGGATGGCCGTACCACGATATTCGACTATTGGAGTCCGGAAACTCTGGCGCATGCCTATCAGGATTCATCTGACTCGGCATTGAGTCAGGAGCAGAAGTATCTGGCAGCCACTTATCGCCAGCTTCTTCGCTTCGCCAATGAAGAAAAAGCCATCCGCGAGGGTGAGACCTTCGATTTGATGTATGTGAATCCGGGTTCTGAGAATTTCGATCCCCGTACCAATTTCGCCTTCCTTCGCAAGAAGGATGATGAAGTCATACTGATAGTACTCAATTTTGCTCAGGAGGCGCGCCAGTTGCAGGTTTGCATCCCTGGTCATGCTTTCGATTTCTTCCATATTGCTGAAGAGGAGGTGCTTGTAACAGAACTGTTCTCGGGTGGTAAGAAGAAGGTTGAGTTGAAGAAGGATGGCGTGTTCCCGATATCAATGGATGCTAACGGAGTAAGAATCTATAAATTCAATGTCAAGATGGAGGAAAGTGATATCATATTGAATGAGCATCATAAGGAGGAGTTCCCTCCTGCTCATACGGCTGAGCATCTGCTCAATCAGTTGATGGTTCGCATGTTTGGCTGCGATCGCAGCAAGAATGCTCATATTGAGCGAAAGAAGAGTAAGATGACCTTCGTAGTCGATCACAAGCCTACCCGCCAGGAGGAGAAGGAGATTGAGACGGAGATGAATCGCCTGATAGAGCTTGATATGCCTGTTACTTACGAGTTTGTGGATCGTGACCACATTCCGGCTAACGTCAAGTTAGACCGTCTGCCGGATGATGCGAGCGAGACCTTGCGTCTGGTTCGTATCGGTGATTATGATGTTTGTCCATGTATCGGCAAGCATGTCCGTTCTACAGCCCAGATTGGCAAGTTCGTATTGCTTGGTACCAATTGGGATGAGCAAGCTCATTCTTTGCGTATCCGCTTCAAGATTGTTCAGTAAAATATAAAATAAGCAGCAATGGAGTAGTAGCCATTGCTGCTTTTTTCTTGTATAATTCCTACCTTCTTCTTTCCTTTTCTTTCGTGTCCATAAAAGTTTTTTCTCGAAAAAAGTCTCAAAGTCTCATCATTTGTGGCTATAACCGATGTATGTAATTGATATATAATGATTTATAAAAATGAGACTTTTTTGTTTATTTTACAAAAAGTATCATAGAAGTATCATAAAATCAATAGAAGTATCATAAAATTCAGGTAAGTTGGTTGCAAAAAAGCCTTTTTTGAGGATTTATGTCTAGAAATACAGGCACAAAAACTAAGAAATGTCTAGTATTTCAGTTTTATAGAATTGATAGTGTCTACCTTTCTAGTTTATAAAGTATGCCAATATTAACTAGGAATAAGATGGAAAACACAGACAACTGTAGTTAGGAATAAGCACATAGGTTGGTCTCTTAGTGCCCGTCACACGGGCACTAAGGGATCAAGTGACGGGTATCGATAGACCAAGTGTTGGGTACTCATTGCCCGTACAGCGGGCATTGAATGCCCATTTCATGGGGTAATTTTGGGGCATTATTTTGAGCAAGCTAATTGTAGTTTTTCTATATTTAGTTGACTATAATTTCGTGTTTTTTTTATGATGCATCATGGTGATTTAATGATACTTCTACAAAAATAATGATACTTCGATGATATTTTTTGTAAAATAAACCGAAAAGTATCATTCTTGTAATGTATTGTACATCAGTAATATAAGTGGCAAATTAGCCGAAAAATGAGACTTTGAGACTTTTTTCGCGAAAAAACTTTTATGTGCGAGAATAAACAAACGGGAAAAACATGTCATTTTCCTAAAAAAAAAATAGTAAGTTAGAAAATAATCTCTTGAAAGCTTGCCAGTCTCATTCCTTTTTCTTATTTTTGCAACCGTAAATATCAGTATATTGAAGATAAATGCTGGTATATGGGATAAATATCATTATAATGATAGATAAATTAATAGAAGATTATGGCAGATTTATATGAATATTCTACTCCTGAGTTGGTACGTTTACTGGGAGTAAGATTCAAGGAATATAGAATGAGATGTAATCTCACCCAGAAAGAGGTTGCCGAGCTTACTGGGCTTGGCTTGACCACCATCCACAAGTTTGAGAATGGTACAGCGGGCAATCTTTCGCTTTCCACTTTTCTCCTCTTGCTGAAGGTGGTGGGGCAGATTGATGCCATCAATGATGTGCTTCCAGAACTTCCTCCATCACCTTATCTGATGAGAAAGGATGAGAAGAAAGCGCAGAGAATACGTCATACAAAACGATGATAGATGGATCAGTTCCATAGAGTCAGTGATAAATGCTCATCTCGTATCATGGGGTTGGAGGATAAAGACAACAGTTCTGCTTCTTTTGATATTGATGGCAAAAGTTGTACTGATGTTCGCATAGAGCAGGCTTACAAAGGCAACTTCCATTTGTATGCAAGCATAGATGGGCGAGACTGTAAGTTTATTATCGGAAAGAATAAGCCCGAATATGCTACGATTCAAGGGGTGGGAGTATCGAACCTTCCGGAGATGATGCTCAGAGATTTGGTTGCGAAATATCTGCTGAGATAGAAGAATAGAATGTCCTTTGGAGGCGACGGAAGGCAAATATGAGAAGAGTATGAGAGTAAAAAGTTTACTTCTTGCATTGGGTATAGGTTGATGGTCTGATCTCAGCGGTCGATTACCGAATCTTTCTGGTCACCTTCTCGCTTCTTGCCCTCAGAATCCACGCTGGCAGGTGCAGACCATGAGCAGATGGAAGAGGGAGAAAAGGTCGGTGAGCTGATATACTGCATCTCGCTGTTTCTTGTTGATGGGGTAGTAGCGGCGGATGAAATCGCAATTGCAGAGATCGTCCAAAACCTCTGATAGTCCGCCATTGTCTGGAATATTGCATTCGCGGATGATTTCCTGTCGGGTTAATCCCTTGGCTTTTTGTGAAAGTGTCTCCACAACCTTGCGATAGTTTCTGCTATCCTTGAAAAGCGAACGGAACAGAAAGACGAACTCTCTTCTCAGTTCGCCGTTCTCCTCGAAAAACAATTTGTTGATGTTTTGAGCCAGGCTTAAATGGGGCTTGAGCATATTCAGGTAGTAGAGGGTACCGCCCAGCATCATATAGCATTCTACGATCTGATGGCGGTTGAATACGATATGATTATTCTGTAGAATTTCCTCAGTTCCCTCAATGAAAATGGAGCAAGATAGATGCTACGGGTTACCCGGTTGTGCAGTCCTCCCTTGTCTCCCAGCAGTTTGTTGACCATCCATGAGGTGGCTGAGCCGCATACCACGAGCATGAGGTTCTGGTCTGAAGCCCATTGGTTCCAGAAGAGTTCGATAAGTCTTATTTTATGATAACAATTAGCCCTAAGGCTCTGATAATTGGCTACAAAGATAATATTTTTATTTGAATACCGCAAAGGATTTTAGATAAAAATATGCTTGAACTAGGGCGGTAACTCGTTTTTTAAGGCCGTTACCGCCCCGTTTCAAGCATGTTTTGTTGAATTGCGGTTCTATTTTTGCAGTGATATATTGTTAATAATCAGAAAAATGCTTGTTTTCTGAAATATTATCTGTATCTTTGTACATTAATTATTAAGAGTAAGATTATGGCTTCAAAGAGATATCCTTTGGGAATACAAACGTTCTCCGAAATCGTGAAGGGGAATTACTTCTATGCTGACAAGACGGCTATCGTCTATCAGTTGGCTCATTATGCCAAGTTTCATTTTCTGAGTCGCCCACGTCGATTCGGAAAATCCTTGTTTGTATCTACCCTCCAGGCTTACTTCGAGGGTAAGAAAGAACTGTTCAAGGGACTTGCCATCGAACAGATGGAGAAGGAGTGGACGGCATATCCTGTCATCCACCTGGATCTGAGCTGTGGTAAGTATTATAGTTTGGAGAATACATATTCAATTCTAAACGGAATACTAGAAGTAGAAGAGAAAAAATATGGTTTAAAAGTTAATCCAATAGATGAGAAGTCTTTTGGAGGTCGTCTTAAGAACATCTTGCTTGCTGCAGCTGCTCAAACAGGTAAACAAGTTGTTGTTCTCATCGACGAATATGATGCTCCAATGCATGATTCTGTCAGTGACGAAGACTTACAGAAGACCATCCGCAACATCATGCGAGATTTCTTCAGTCCATTGAAGCAGCAAGAGGGAAATATTCGTTTTGTATTCATCACAGGCATCTCCAAGTTTAGCCAGCTCAGCATCTTTAGCGAGTTGAATAATCTCAAGATTCTCACGTTGAAGGATGAATACAGTAGCTGTTGTGGTATTACCAAGAGTGAATTGACTCAGTATTTCCGTGAGGGAATCGAGGAGATGGCTGAGCATAATGGACTCACTTATGAGGAGACCTTGCAGCAACTCAAGCAGCATTATGATGGCTACCACTTCAGTATCAATAGCGAGGATATCTTCAATCCTTACAGCATTATCAATGCTTTGGACGATAAGGAGTTTAATAGCTATTGGTTTACATCTGGTACGCCTACGTTTCTGGTGGAGTTGTTGCAGCAGAAGAATTTGGATATGCTCAATCTGGACGATCTGTGGGTTAATGACGATCGTTTTGATACCCCTACTGAAAAACTTACAGACCCGATTCCTGTTCTTTTCCAGAGTGGTTATCTTACCATTAAAGGATATGAGCGAAGGGGAAAATTGTATCATCTCTGTTTCCCAAATCAAGAAGTAAGACAAGGCTTCTCGAAAAGTCTCGTCAGGTATTATTCTGCGCAAGACATGAACAGATATGATGCCATCGTGTATGCTTATTCCAAGAATGTGCTTATCAATGATGACATGGAAGCCTTTATGCCTCACTTGAAGGCATTTTATGATAAGTTCCCATATACGATTATCAACAATAATGAGCGTCACTATCAAGCCGTGATATTCACCATCTTCACCATGCTTGGCGAAGATGTGAAGGTGGAGCATACCACTTCGGATGGAAGAATAGACCTTGTGCTCAAGACGGATAAGAGTATCTTTATCTTTGAGTTGAAATATAAGAAGTCTGCCGACATCGCCATGGCGCAAATCAGCGATAAGAACTATGCCAAGGCTTTTGCCGATGATGGGCGAAAGGTTGTGAAAGTGGGTATTAACTTCTCGGAAAACCAGCGAAGTATAGAGGATTGGGTGATAGAATAAATGAAATAGAAGAAAGTTGGTGACCTTCATCAGGTGTATGTCACCACACTATATAGATAAAAATATATCTGAATAGGGGCGGTAACTCGTTTTTTAAGGCAGTTACCGCCCCGTTTCAAGCATGTTTTGTTCTTTTGTACAGTCGCAGAACTTAGATAATCACCGCCGTTCCGCTGCACGTTACCATCAGCATGGAGCCGCTCTTTCCTACGGTTTCGTAATCCAGGTCGATGCCCACGATGGCGTTGCAGCCCAGGGATGCGGCACGGTCTGCCATCTCTCTGAGGGCTGTATCCTTAGCCTCGCGGAGTGTGCTTTCGTAAGAACCGCTTCTGCCGCCGATTACATCACGGACACTGGCAAAGAAATCCTTTACAAAGTTGGTACCGATGATGGTTTCACCGGTCACTACGCCACGGTATTCACGGATAGGGTGGCCTTCTATGGTTGGAGTTGTACTTAAAATCATAATCTTTTCCTTTCTTTTTTATGTTATTATCAATGTTATTTATAGCTTAGACGATAAAAGTGGTGAAAAGGTTGCAGGAAATCCAAAAATAATTGCTATTTTTGCATTGTAAATATAAATACTAATAGGTTATATGAACAAGAGATTGATGTTTTCGGCAGCACTCGTGATGGCGCTGCTTTCGGCAAACGCTCAGAAAAGGGCGTTTACCATCGAGGATTTGTACAGGGTGAAGGGCGTTTCTTCGGTGAGCCTTTCGCCTGATGGTAAGACGGTTTGCTATACCGCCAGTTCTTCTGACCTGAAAAATCAGAAGTCTGGCTCCGACATCTACATCATGAATGCGGATGGCTCTCACGCCAAGGCTCTTACCGAGGATGGAAAGAGCAGTTCTGCCGTGTGGAGCAAGGATGGAAAGAGTATCTTCTTTACTAATTATGAGAAAGGGACGGCTCAGATCTTTCGCATGGATCTGACTACCTGCGAGACGGAACAGGTAACTGATTATGAGTTGGGTATCGATAACCCTGTCATCTCTCCGGATGAGCGATACATAGCCTTTACCGCAGAAGTATATCCCGACCTGGGAGCTGATGCCAAGGCTAACAAGGCCCGGATGGAGAAAAAGGAGCAGGGACCTGTACAGGCGCATATCGCCGACAAGTTGCTCTACCGTCATTGGACGAGCTATAATGATGGCAGATGCAATCACCTTATCCTTTTCGACACACAGACGAAGACTTACAAGGATCTGACTCTGGGCAATTATTCGCTTATATTCGTGGTTGGGGGTGGAATCACCTATCAATTCTCTCCTGACAGCAAGGAGATCTGTTTCGTATCCAATCATGATGAGCATCAGGAGGCTAGCACCAATGCCGACCTGTGGACGGTATCTGTGAATGGGGGAGAACCGGTCTGCATCACGAAGGAGAACAAGGCTTGGGATGGTACTCCAGCCTATTCGCCTAATGGCAAGTATATCGCTTACCGCTTGCAGCAAGTACCTGGTTATGAGTCTGATCGCTTCCGTCTTGCTATCTACGACCGGGCTGCAAAGAAGTCTACCGTCCTGACAGAGAAGTTTGACAACTGGGTGGATGATTACAAATGGGCACCAGACAGCAAGAGTATTTTCTTCCTGGGTGAGGTGCAGGGCGCACAGCCTCTCTACAAGCTTGACATTGCCAAAAAGACTATCTCGCCGGTATTGATGGGTAAGGCCATCTCAGAGTTTGATTTTGACAATAAGGGTATGGTATATTATACCTATAGCACGACAGGCAAGCCATCGGCTCTCTATCGCCAGCAGATGAAAAAGTGGAATGGAACTCCTGTAGCCAGCGGCAAGGAACAGCAGATAACCTTCCTCAACCAGAAAGTTGGAGGATGAGGTGGATATCCGTCCATCTGAGAGCATCTGGGTAGAAGGTGCTGGTGGTGACAAGGTACAGGTATTCATCGTGAAGCCACACAACTTTGATGCCAGCAAGAAATATCCGCTTATCATCAATGTGCATGGCGGACCACAGATGCAATGGATGAATTCTTTCCGTGGCGACTGGCAGGTTTATCCTGCTGCCGGTTATGTGGTGGCTTATCCTAACCCTCATGGCTCTACGGGATATGGCCAGGCTTTCACCCGTGCCATTTCTGGCGACTGGGGCGGAAAGGTATTCGAGGATGTAATGAAGGTTACCGATAAATTGGCAACCCTGGAATATGTTGATTCTACCAGGATGGGAGCGATGGGATGGTCGTATGGCGGTTACATGATGAACTGGCTGCAGGGACATACCAAGCGATTCAAGTGTCTGGCTTCCATGATGGGCGTATATGACTTGCGCTCTATGTGGGGCAGTACTGAGGAAGTATGGTTCCCTAACTTTGAGTTAGAGGGACAGCCTTATAATTCCGATCTCTACGAGAAGTGGTCGCCATCCTCATACATCAAGAACTTCTCTACACCAACCCTCGTGATGACGGGCGAGCTGGACTATCGTGTACCGTATACCCAGAGTTTGCAGTATTTCACAGCTTTGCAGACCCTGAACATTCCTTCGCGACTGATAGTATTGAAGTATGATGGTCACTGGCCAAGCAACCTGAAGTCGATGCCGCTCTATTACAATGCGCACCTCGACTGGTTCCATCGTTATCTCGGCGGTGCTCCTGCACCTTGGGACACAGAGAAAATGGTGAATAATGAGATAGAGTACTAAAATGCCCTATATATAATAAGGTGTAGAAAAACAAAATTAAAAAGCTCCATTCGCAAACTGATACGAATGGAGCTTTTTTCTGATAATTAAAAACTTACTTTGTTTCCTGTTCTTCCTGCATGTCCAGATACTGGTTGTCCTTGTCGTAGAATTCGTACTGGAGGAATGCCAGTTTCTGTGAAGGAATCACATTGAAGCCGAAACCATACTTAAACTGCCATCTGCGCTTCAGGGAAATGAAGCCCTTGTTGATGAAGGCAGCCACGTAAGGATTCACATACAAAGTGAATTTCTTGACGCCGATCTTGTTGACTAGGCGGTCGATTTTTCTTTCCAACTGGTCGGTAAAGAGGATGCTCGATTTAATCTTGCCCGTACCGAAACAGGTAGGGCAGGTTTCATCTACATTCACATCCATAGCCGGACGTACACGCTGGCGTGTAATCTGCATCAGTCCGAACTTGCTCAATGGCAGGATGTTGTGCTTGGCACGGTCCTTCTGCATGTTCTTGCACATGCGCTCATAGAGCAACTGTCGGTCTTCGGCAAGATTCATGTCGATGAAGTCGACAACAATGATACCTCCCATATCTCGGAGGCGCAATTGTCTTGCCAACTCATCAGCAGCGCCGAGGTTAACATCCAGTGCATTTGCTTCCTGACCTTTCTCACGAGTTCTGTTACCACTGTTTACATCGACAACGTGCAAGGCCTCGGTGTGCTCGATGATGAGATAAGCACCATGCTTGTAGTTAACAACACGACCAAAGCCAGCTTTAATCTGCTTGGTAATGCTGAAATTGTCGAAGATAGGCACCTTACCGGTGTAGAGCTTAACTATGCCCGCCTTTTCAGGGGCTATTAGAGAAACATAGTTCTTCACCTCGTTCATTACATCTTCGTTGTTCACGTAGATGTTCTCGTAAGATGGGTTAAACAAGTCACGCAAGAGAGCAACGGCTCTTCCGGTCTCCTCGAATGCAAGTTGCGGGCGCTGCTGGGTCTTCTGTACCTTGGCGATAGCATCCTCCCATCGCTTCACCAGGACTTTCAGCTCAGCATCGAGCTCAGCGACCTTCTTACCCTCAGCCACAGTGCGGACGATAACACCGCAATTCTTTGGTTTGATGCTGTGAATGAGTTGTTTGAGTCGGGAGCGTTCTTCACCGCTTTTAATTTTCGACGAGACAGAAACTTTATCACCGAATGGCATGAGTACCAGGTATCGGCCCGCGAATGAGATTTCGCCTGTGAGTCGAGGTCCCTTGGTAGAGATTGGTTCCTTTACGATTTGTACCAGCACTTCCTGTCCTGCTTTGAGCACATTCTGTATGCTGCCGTCCTTTTCCAATTCAGGCATTTTGCTGGCTTTAGAGAATGGGAAAAGTTTCTTTCTGTCGCTCTGTACTTGTTTAAGGTACTTCTGGTAGGAATTAAAATGACTTCCTAGGTCAAGATAATGAAGAAAGGCGTCGCGTTCATAACCTACATCCACGAAGCAGGCGTTAAGACCCGGCATCAGTTTTTTAACCTTTGCGATGTAGATGTTGCCCACAGAGAACGATGCCTCACGAGGTTCGTTCTGGTATTCCACCAGCTGCTTGTCCTCCATGAGTGCGATAGAGATGTCTTTCTGTTGGACATCAATTACAACTTCGCTTGTCATATCTTCAATAATCTTTTTACTTTAAATTAATACAAAAAAAGGGTATGTCATTCCATATCAGAACTGACACACCCCCTCAGTCACGAACTGACCGAGAGCTATAGTAGGCTAGCTACAATGCTAGCTTACTTGCTCTTATGTCTGTTCTTACGTAATCTCTTTTTACGCTTGTGAGTAGCCATCTTGTGGCCCTTCTTTTTCTTTCCGTTTGGCATGATTTTAAAATTTTAAAATATTGTTATTATAAAAAATGATATTTCTCTCTTTCTGTCCAGCAGTATTACTGAGCGTTCTGCATCTCCTCGATGAAGCTCTTTGATGGCTTGAAGCTTGGTAAGTCGTGAGCTGGAATGGTGATGGTTGTATTCTTTGAGATGTTACGAGCAGTCTTTGCAGCACGATGCTTGATGTTGAAGCTGCCGAAGCCACGCAAGTATACATTGTCCTTCTTTTCGATGAGGCACTTCTTAACCTCTTCCATAAAAGCCTCTACTACAGTACCTACTTCTTTCTTAGGCATACCAGTAGCGATTGCTACCTCATTAATGATATCTGCTTTGGTCATTTCTTTATTTTTTACTAATTTTACTTGTTAATCTTTATTTCGGTGTGCAAAGATACAAGTTTTTTATGATATAACAAAATACTTAAGGCTTTTTTTGCAAAAATAATGCTCTAAGTATTTGCATATAAGGTTTTTATTGCGTATTTTTGCACCAAAATAGAGAAATTATGAAATTTAAGAGATATTTTTTGGCTTTGATGATGGTTGCCTTTCATGCATTGGCGTTGACGGCAGGGGAGGTTTGGACGGCGAAAAATGTACCGGTTCCTTTCCTCAGGGATTCTACGCAATATGTTTCCGACCCGGATGGATATGTTGACAAGGCACTGAAGGATTCGGCCAACTTCTATCTTCAGAAACTGAAGTTGGAGTGTGGCGTACAGAATGTGCTCATCATTGTGGGAAAGGTTGACAACCAGGATGCCTTCCGGATGGCACAGGATGTGGGCAACCAATATGGTATCGGTTACAAGAAGAGCCGGAGAGGACTGGTTATCGTCATCGCGGTGGAGGATCATAAGTACTTTATTGCTCCAGGAAGTGGACTGGAGGGGGAGTTGACCGATGTGGACTGCGATGATATTGCCCGGGCTTGCATCGTGAAGTATATGCGCGAAGGCAATCCGGGCGAGGCGGTAGCATCTGTGAGCCGTGCTATATATAATAAGGTGAAAAGTGGACGGACGGGAATTGCGGATGTTGATGAAGGTTCGGTTAATGACGGAGAGGACTGGTTCCTGGTCATTATCCTGTTCCTTATATTCTTCGGCATTCCTATTTATCAGCTTATACGGTACATCCTGGAGATGCTTGGCATTGTGAAGCCAAGACCGAAGAATCAGCAGAGAAATCAGTCTCATAGGCGAAACAACGATGATGACTGGATACCTCCTTTCTTCATGGGAGGTGGCGGTTCTTCCGGCGGCGGTTTCTCGGGCGGTTCTTTTGGCGGAGGCACCTTTAGCGGAGGCGGCTCTGGCGGAGGATGGTGATGCCTTTGATGGTTAATAGTTTATAGTTTAGAATTAATAATTAATAATAATGACAATGGAACAGACAATGAATTCAAACATGCAACCGGCAAAGAGAGGTATAAAGAAAAGTTGGATTATCCTGGGCATCATAGTTGTGCTGGTACTATGGATGTTCAGTGGTTATAACGGATTGGTAGAGAAACAGGAGTTGGCTACCACAGAATTGGCTAATGTTCAGACTCAGTATCAGCGTCGTGCAGACATGATGCCACAGTTGGCAAAGATAGTAAAGGCTTATGCCAAGCATGAGAAAGAAACCTTTGCCGAGGTAACCAAGGCTCGTGCTGCTGTTGGTCAGGTAAAGTTGGATGCCAACAATCTTACTGAGGCTAGCCTGAAGAAATATGCTGCAGCACAGGGCGAGTTGGCGAATGCTTTCTCCAAACTGATGGTAGTAGCCGAGAAATATCCTGAGTTGAAAGCCAGTGAGAACTTCAAGGCTCTTCAGGTTCAGGAAGAGGGTACGGAAAACCGCATCAGCGAGGCACGTCGCAAATATAACGAAGCTGTCCAGAACTATAACCAGACGGTTAGGAAAATGCCTAGTGCCCTTATCGCCGGCCTCTTCAATTTCAATGTGATGCCTAAGTTTGAGGCAGCAGCAGGAGCTGAGAAGGCGCCAGATTTGGATATCTAATTTAGAATTGATCATTAAGAATCCTGTTTTTCTACGGAATTAACAGGTTTGTCATCTAGCCAATGGGAACGAGAAGTGTTTCGTTGGCTAGATTTTTTGTTTCGTGCTCTTTCAAATTGAAAGTAACTCAATATTTTATATATATTTTGTATTTCAGATGTTTTGTATTTCAGAAATTCTTTGTATCTTTGCACGCAATTTAAGAAATATGGTAGAAATACCGCAAACATTGAAATTTCAATAAGGTTAATTACAAATATGAAACAAACAAAGATTGTCGCTTCCATCAGTGATCGTAGATGTGATCAAGATTTTATCCGAAAGCTGTTTTTCGCTGGTATGAATGTAGTTCGTATGAACACTGCCCATGCCACAGAAGAGGGTATACGCACCATCGTGAAGAATGTAAGAGCCGTATCTCCGCATATTGGTATCATGATTGATACCAAGGGTCCAGAGGTGCGAACTACCGGTGTGAAGGAGCCAATCCACTACAATGTAGGTGATGTAGTAAAAATCTTTGGACGTCCGGAAATGGAGTCTTCTCATGATATTGTGAATGTGAGCTATCCTGACATCGCTGCTGATGTAAAGGTTGGAGATGACCTGCTTTTCGATGATGGTGAACTCGATATGAAGATTATCGACAGCCAGGGTCCTATGCTGGTTGCTGAGGTTCAGAACGAAGGTGTGCTCGGTGCTCACAAGAGCGTGAATGTGCCGGGAGAGCATATCGACCTGCCTGCACTGACCGAGAAAGACCGCCGAAATATTGAACTCGCAATCGAACTGGATATTGATTTTATTGCTCACTCTTTTGTGCGCAATGCAGCCGACGTGAAGGCTGTTCAGGATATCTTGGACGCTCACAACAGTGATATCAAGATTATCTCTAAGATTGAAAATCAGGAAGGTGTAGATAATATTGATGAGATTATTGATGCTTGTTATGGTATCATGATTGCCCGTGGTGACCTGGGTATCGAGGTGCCAATCGAGAGAATTCCTGGCATCCAGCGCCGCATCATCTCTAAGTGTGTGAAGGCGCAGAAACCGGTAATCGTGGCTACACAGATGTTGCATACCATGATTAAGAATCCACGTCCTACCCGTGCTGAGGTAACCGATATTGCCAATGCTATCTTCTATCGCACCGATGCGCTGATGCTTTCTGGTGAGACAGCAAGCGGTAAGTATCCTGTAGAAGCTGTGCAGACCATGGCACGTATTGCTGAGCAGGCAGAGAAGGATAAGTCTCCACTGAATGATATTGATCCAATGGAAGAGGGTAAGATTGACCAGAAACTCTTCCTGGCTCATGCTGCCATTGAGGCTACTAAGAAGTTGGGTGTTGCTGGTATTATTACCGATGGCGAGACCGGTCAGACTGCACGCGACCTGGCAGCCTTCCGTGGTCCAAATCCGGTATTGGCAATCTGCTATAAGGAGAAACTCCAGCGCTGGTTGAATCTGAGCTATGGTATTATTCCAATTCATCAGAAGGATCAGGTTTCTACCAAGGCTATGTTTACTGCAGCGGTACGTATGCTTCGCCAGAAAGGCTACTTAGGTGAGGAGGATAAGATTGCTTATCTGAGCGGTAGCTTCGGAGAGGGAGGAGGTACTACCTTTGTAGAAATTAATAAGGTGAAGAAGATTTTCGATAACAGTTATAGCTTCAATTTGCCTTCAAATGGCATTGAAGATAAGTAGAAAAGGCTATTATTGAAAAAAAAATGAGACGTAGAGAATAATTATTGGTGCAAAAATTTGCAGTATTCAAAAAAATACCGTAATTTTGCACCAATATTTTAAAACGAAAATTTTAGAAAATGAAAAAACTCGTTTATTCAACATTAGTCGCTTTGACTATGATCTTAGTACTTGGCAGTTGCGGAAGTACTAAGAATGTAGCTTATTTCCAAAACGCGGATTCTATCAGTTTGGCTGCTTCAAGAATGCTTTATGAAGCTAAGATTATGCCTAAGGACGAACTTACCATTACCGTGATTACAACAGATCCAAAGGCTGCCATGCCTTTCAACCTTTCCGTTTCTCAAACTTTGGGAAACAGCGGGCAGTTGAGTTCTGGTACTGGTTCTTTGCAAGGTTATCTGGTTGACAATTCCGGTAACATCGAGTTTCCTGTTGTTGGAACATTGCATGTAGGTGGTTTGACCAAGAAACAGGCAGAAGATCTTATCAAGAAAAAGGTAAAGCCTTACTTGGCTGAAAAGGAAAATCCAATCGTTACAGTTCGTATGGCAAGTTATCATGTTTCTGTATTAGGTGAAGTTACCAAGCCGGGCATCATTTCAGTACCTCAGGAGAAAATGAGTATTCTCGAGGCTTTGGCTCAGGCAGGCGACCTTACTATCTATGGTAAGCGTGACAATGTGTTGTTGATTCGTCAGGATGCAGCAGGAGAGAAGCATACCTATCGTATGAACTTGAATGATGCAAATATCATTAATTCACCTTTCTATTATCTGCAGCAGAATGATATCATCTATGTAGAGCCAAACAAGGTGAAAGCTCAAAACTCAGCCATCGGTTCATCTACCACATTGTGGTTCTCTGCCGTTGGTACATTGATTTCTATCGCATCGTTGATTGTCAATATCTTGCGATAACAGATTATCGAAGAGGATAAAATCAGGATACTATATAAAATTAAAGTATATATATGTGTGGCATAGTAGGATATTTAGGTAAGGGCGAGGCTTATCCCGCTCTTATCAAAGGTTTAAAGCGCTTGGAATATCGTGGATACGATAGTGCAGGCGTGGCTCTAATCAGTAATGATGGTGCTTTGAACGTTTACAAAGCAAAGGGTAAAGTGGCAGATCTTGAAGCGTTCTGCTCTGATAAGGATATTTCGGGACATGTGGGTATTGCTCATACTCGTTGGGCTACCCATGGAGAGCCTTCTGCTGTGAATGCTCACCCGCATTATTCTTCTAGCAAGAACCTAGCCATGATTCATAATGGAATCATTGAAAACTATGCCGATATCAAGAAGAATCTCATTGCCAAGGGAGTAGAGTTCAGAAGCGAGACAGATACAGAGGTTCTTGTCCAGCTGATTGAATATATTCAGGTTAAGAAAAAACTTGACCTGCTGACTGCCGTTCAGGTGGCTCTCCGACAGGTCATCGGAGCTTACGCTATCGCAATTCTTGATAAGCGTAACCCTAATCAGATCATTGCTGCCCGTAAACAGAGTCCATTGGTTGTAGGTATCGGAAAGGATGGAGAGTTTTATCTCGGTTCTGATGCCAGCCCTATCATCGAATATACTGATAAGGTGGTTTATCTGGAGGATGGTAACATCGCTGTAATGCGCCTCGGTGAGGAATTGCAGGTGGTGAACATCCAGAACGTTAAACTCAATCCTGAGGTGCAGACTGTAGACATTGACCTCGGTCAGATAGAAAAGGGCGGTTTCCCTCACTTCATGCTGAAGGAAATCTTCGAACAGCCAGAGTGCCTGCGCAATTGTATGCGTGGCCGTGTGGTAAGTCGCACAGTGGAAACCCGCGTAATGACCGATGACGACGATACAACCAGCAAGACGGAGACAGAGATGGGCGTAGTGCTCAGCTCCATTACCGATCATCGCCAGCAGCTCCTCAATGCCAAGCGAATCATTATCGTGGCTTGTGGTACATCATGGCATGCCGGACTTATCGGCAAGCAGATGATAGAGAACTATTGCCGCATTCCTGTAGAAGTAGAATATGCATCAGAGTTCCGTTATCGCAATCCTGTGGTAACGAAGGACGATGTTGTCATCGCCATTTCCCAGAGTGGTGAAACCGCTGATACCCTGGCTGCCATCAAGCTTGCCAAGGAGAGCGGTGCATTTATCTATGGTATCTGTAACTCCATCGGTTCTTCCATCGCACGAGAGACAGATACAGGTACCTATATTCACGTAGGTCCGGAGATTGGTGTTGCCTCTACCAAGGCGTTCACTGGTCAGGTTACCGTCCTTATCCTCCTGGCACTTGCCATTGGTAAGGAGAGGGGAACCATCAGCGAAAATGATTATCAGAAGATTACAGAACAGCTTTGGAACATTCCTGCCAAGATGAAGGAAGTGTTGAAGCTCAACAATAAGATAGCTGACTTGAGCCGTACGTTTACATACGCTCGCAATTTCATCTATCTGGGCCGTGGATTCCAGTATCCTGTGGCCCTTGAGGGTGCATTGAAGTTGAAGGAGATTAGCTACATCCACGCTGAGGGGTATCCTGCAGCGGAGATGAAGCATGGCCCTATCGCATTGATTGACAGCGATATGCCAGTGGTAGTTATTGCTACCCACAACTTCATGTACGAGAAGGTATTGTCTAATATCCAGGAGATTAAAGCCCGTCAGGGGCGTGTTATTGCTATTGTCAGCAATGGCGATGAAACCATTTCCAAGATTGCCGACGAAGTGATTGAACTCCCTGAGACCTTGGAGTGCTTGGAGCCATTATTGGCTACCATTCCTTTGCAGCTCTTGGCTTACCATGTAGCTGTATGTAAGGGCAAGGACGTTGACCAACCTAGAAATTTGGCCAAGTCAGTTACTGTAGAATAATATATAAAGGGATTCGTCATTTCTTGACGTTTCCCTTTTTTTGGAGGGGAATCCCTCGGATAGGTATATTCAAATTTAACTAAATAAGATAAGGATAATAGAGAGATGGAACCATTGAAACATGAGTGTGGTGTAGCAATGATCAGATTGCTCAAGCCACTGGAGTATTACCAGCAGAAGTATGGTACTTGGATGTACGCACTCAACAAACTCTATCTGATGATGGAGAAGCAGCACAACCGTGGCCAGGAAGGTGCTGGTATGGCTTGTGTCAAACTGGGCGGTAAGCCTGGTCATGAGTATATGTTCCGTGAGCGTGCAGAGGGCAAGAATGCCGTGACCGAAATCTTCGGCAAGGCGAATGCCAACTTCAAGAACCTGACTCCCGAGCAGCTAGCTGATGCAAAGTTTGCCAAAGAGGAACTGCCTTTCGCAGGCGAGCTTTACATGGGACACCTGCGCTACAGTACCACCGGAAAGAGTGGCATCCAGTATGTGCACCCATTCCTGCGCCGTAACAACTGGAAGGCGAAGAACCTCTGCCTTTGCGGTAACTTCAACATGACCAACGTAGATGAAATCTTTGAGGAACTGACCAAGCAGGGACAGAGTCCTCGCATCTACAGCGATACCTACATCATGCTTGAACTGATGGGGCACCGTCTGGACAGAGAGGTGGAGCGCAACTTCGTAGCCGCAAAGGCGATGGAGATGCAGAATACCGATATCACCAACTATATCGAGGACCACGTGAAGATGAGCAATGTGCTCAAGACCACGATGAAGGACTTCGACGGCGGTTATGTGGTTTGCGGTATCACCGGTTCGGGTGAGATGTTCTCTATGCGCGACCCTTGGGGCATCCGTCCAGCTTTCTATTACAAGAACGATGAAATCGTGGTAGTAGCCAGCGAGCGCCCGGTACTCCAGACCACCTTTGACCTGGAGGCAGAGGAAGTGCAGGAACTGATGCCGGGCACGGCGCTTCTCGTGAAGAAGAACGGAGAGTGCAGCGTCGAGCGCATCATGGAGCAGAAGGGCGATTCAGCCTGCTCATTCGAGCGCATCTACTTCAGTCGTGGTTCCGACAAGGATATCTATCAGGAGCGTAAGCAGTTGGGCGAGCAGTTGACCCAACCTATCTTGAAGGCTGTGGATTATGATGTAGACCACACCGTGTTCAGCTATATCCCGAACACTGCCGAGGTGGCTTACTATGGCATGTTGAGCGGTTTCAAGAAGTATCTTAATGAGACCAAGATAGAGCAGATTGCCAACCTCGACCATGTTCCATCAAAAGAAGAATTATACGAAATCCTCGGCGACTTTGTCCGCTCTGAGAAGATAGCATGGAAGGATATCAAACTCCGTACCTTCATTACTGAGGGCAACAGCCGTAACGACCTGGCAAGCCACGTGTATGATGTAACCTACGGAAGCATTGAGCCGAATGTGGATAATCTTGTCATCATCGATGACAGTATTGTGCGTGGTACAACCCTGAAGGAGAGTATCCTCCGCATCCTCGACCGTCTGCATCCTAAGAAGATCGTAGTGGTTTCCAGTGCCCCTCAGATCCGTTATCCGGATTATTACGGTATCGATATGGCAAGACTGGAAGAGTTCTGTGTGTTCCGTGCTGCCATCCAGCTTTTGAAAGAGCGCAAGATGGAAGATCTTATCGAGCAGACCTATGAGGCTTGCAAGGCAGAACTGGCAAAGCCAAAGGAGGAGCAGATCAATCCGGTACGCTCCATCTATAAGCCATTCAGCACCGAGGAAATCAACGAGAAGATAGTAGAGATGCTTCGCCCAGAGGGCATGACTACTCCTATCCAACTCGTATTCCAGAGCATCGAGGGCTTGCGCGAGGCGATTCCAAACCACAAGGGCGACTGGTATTTTACCGGTCATTATCCAACCCCAGGCGGCACGAAGCTCTGCAACCAGTCGTTTGTAAACTACATCGAAAACGTTTATCATAAATAAGTGAAGAGAGAAGAACGAAGAGTGAAGAATTCATTTGCTCTTATAAGTATGAAATAAAAGAATCAAATGTCAGATATGAAAAAAGTAACCTTAGTTTTGAGCGATGGAACCAAGTTCCATGGCAAATCTTTTGGATATGACGCTCCTGTAGCGGGCGAGGTTGTGTTCAACACAGCCATGATGGGATATCCAGAGAGTTTGACCGACCCTTCTTATGCCGGTCAGTTGATGACACTTACATTCCCTCTCGTGGGCAACTATGGTGTGCCACCATTTACTTTCGAGGAGAATGGTTTGCCAACCTTTATGGAGAGTGACAAGATTTATGCTTCTGCCATCATCGTGAATGATTACAGCGAGCAGTACAGCCACTGGAATGCAGTGGAGAGTCTTGCCGACTGGTTGAAGCGCGAAAAGGTGCCAGGAATCACAGGCATCGACACCCGTGAGTTGACTAAGGTGCTTCGTGAGCATGGTGTGATGATGGGTAAGATTCTCTTTGATGATGAGCCTGACAACATCCCTGAGGCTAACTACGAGGGTGTAAACTTCGTTGACCAGGTGAGCTGCAAGGAGATTATCCGTTACAACGAGGGTGCCGGCAAGAAGGTGGTTCTCGTTGACTGCGGTGTGAAGGCAAACATCATCCGTTGCCTCATCAACAGAGGTGTTGAGGTGATCCGTGTGCCTTGGAATTACGATTACACCGATATGGACTTCGACGGACTGTTCCTTGCCAATGGTCCTGGCGACCCAGACATGTGTGAGGATGCAGTAAACATTATTCGCAAGCAGATTAGCCAGAGCCGCAAGCCTATCTGCGGTATCTGTATGGGTAACCAGTTGCTTTCCAAGGCAGCCGGTGCTACCATCTACAAGTTGAAGTATGGTCACCGTTCACACAACCAGCCAGTGCGCATGGTAGGAACCAACAATTGCTACATCACCTCTCAGAACCACGGTTATGCCGTTGATGCCAAGACATTGGGCAACGACTGGGAGGAACTCTTTGTAAATATGAATGATGGCTCTAACGAGGGTATCCGCCACAAGGTGAACCCTTGGTTCTCAAGCCAGTTCCACCCAGAGGCTTGCTCAGGTCCTGTGGATACAGAGTTCATGTTTGATAAGTTCGTAGAAACACTCAAGTAAGTGAAGAGTGAAGAACGAAGAGTGAAGAATTCGATTGATTTTATTGTAATTTAGGAAAATAATGAAAGACGAAAATATAAAGAAGGTGCTCCTCTTAGGTTCTGGAGCCTTGAAGATCGGTGAAGCAGGTGAGTTCGACTACTCAGGTTCGCAGGCCCTGAAGGCATTGCGCGAGGAAGGTATCGAGACTGTGCTCATCAACCCGAATATCGCAACCGTACAGACATCAGAAGGTGTTGCCGACCAGATTTACTTCCTGCCAGTGCAGCCATACTTCGTAGAGCGTGTCATCCAGAAGGAGAAGCCAGACGGAATCCTCCTCAGCTTCGGTGGTCAGACTGCCCTCAACTGTGGTGTGGAACTCTATCGCCAGGGCATCCTGGAGAAATATAATGTCAAGGTATTGGGTACTCCAGTACAGGCTATCATGGATACTGAGGACCGTGAGCTCTTCGTAGAGAAGCTGGATGAAATCAACGTGAAGACCATCAAGAGTGAGGCTTGCGAGAACATCGAGCAGGCCCGCAAGGCTGCTGCCGAGCTCGGCTATCCTGTCATCATCCGTGCTGCTTACGCCTTGGGTGGACTCGGTTCTGGTTTCGCTGACAACGAGGAGGAGCTGAACAAGCTCGCTGAGAAGGCCTTCTCATTCTCTCCACAGGTATTGGTAGAGAAGAGCTTGAAGGGCTGGAAGGAGATTGAATATGAGGTAGTTCGCGACCGTTACGACAACTGTATCACAGTTTGTAACATGGAGAACTTCGACCCTCTGGGAATCCATACCGGTGAGAGTATCGTCATCGCTCCATCTCAGACCCTGAGCAATTCTGAGTATCATAAGCTCCGTGCCCTCGCCATCAAGATTATCCGTCACATCGGAATCGTGGGTGAGTGTAACGTGCAGTATGCATTCGACCCTAAGAGCGAGGACTATCGCGTTATTGAGGTGAATGCCCGTTTGAGCCGTTCTTCTGCCTTGGCATCTAAGGCTACTGGTTATCCTCTTGCCTTCGTTGCTGCCAAGCTCGGTATGGGTTACGGTCTGTTCGAGTTGAAGAACTCTGTAACCAAGACCACATCAGCCTTCTTCGAGCCAGCATTGGACTATGTGGTATGTAAGATTCCACGTTGGGACTTGTCTAAGTTCCGTGGCGTAGATAAGGAGTTGGGTTCATCTATGAAGTCAGTAGGTGAGGTAATGGCCATCGGCCGCAACTTCGAGGAGGCCATCCAGAAGGGTCTTCGTATGATTGGTCAGGGCATGCACGGTTTCGTAGAGAACAAGGAGCTTGAAATCGATGATATCGATGCAGCTTTGCGCGAGCCAACAGATAAGCGTGTGTTCGTGATCTCAAAGGCTATGCACAAGGGCTATACCGTAGATCAGATTCACGACTTGACCAAGATTGACAAGTGGTTCCTCGAGAAGTTGAAGCACATCATCGACATCGACGAGGCGATGAAGAAGTGCAACATCAATACTCTTGACCAGGATTTGCTCCGCACCGCTAAGGTTTACGGTTTTACCGACTTCCAGGTAGCCCGTGCCGTGGGCTTGGAGCAGGAGTTGGGCAACATGCACAAGGCAGCCCTTTTGGTTCGCAACAAGCGCAAGAGCTATGGCATCCTGCCTGTTGTAAAGCAGATTGATACCCTGGCTGCAGAGTATCCTGCCCAGACCAACTACCTCTATGTAACCTACGCAGGCGTGAAGAGCGACATCACCTTCGAGAACGACCACCGTTCTATCATCGTACTCGGTTCGGGTGCTT